>Ga0310120_10000349_pt1 | contig 37008 bp, 25 predicted proteins | sample CB27_AW_983_MG_FD_203506 | JGI IMG/M metagenome (GOLD analysis project Ga0310120, IMG submission 203506) | Marine microbial communities from Western Arctic Ocean, Canada - CB27_AW_983 | ecosystem: Environmental > Aquatic > Marine > Oceanic | place: Canada: Western Arctic Ocean | collected...
GCTCGGCCACTTCGATGATGGTCCGGTTGATACCTTCTACGGTATTAGTGCCGGCCTGAGCATCGCCGCTTCGGACAGCATCACCGTTACTCCTCACATCACGCACACCATTGACGGTGCGAGCGGCGACGAGACCGTCACCGGCGTGAGTGTTGGTTTCGGATTCTAAATTACTCAGGCAGTAATCTATCTCTAACTGAGAAGGGGAGCCTCACGGCTCCCCTTTTTGCGTCCCTTGTTCCACCTTACCCTGTTCCTCCTCATGGGGACTCGCTGGAAGCAGCAAACAACCCTTCCCGCCCGCGTCGTTACCTGATAGAGGATTCGCCCCTGCCACTTCATCGATTCCTGTCCCTGTGAGCTCACCCCACCCATCCTCTGAAAGAACGGCCGCCTATATCCACGCCATCCGCGAACGCGTTGCCAAAATCGTGGTCGGGCAGGAGATCGTTGTGGAACGAATGTTGATCGCACTGCTCACCAGCGGTCACCTCCTCCTCGAAGGCGTTCCTGGTTTGGCCAAGACACTCCTCGCCTTCCTTGAGCGGCTCCGCGCCTACGAGGGACTAAGCAAGGATCGACGTAGAGCTCTCAAATCCGAGATCACCCTCCTGCAAGACCGCTTCTTCGGACCCGGACAGGAGAGCGAGGCCACCACCGATCTCCACGAAATCGCCCTCAAGTGGAAGCCCGCCGCTTAGACTGGTTGCCGGCCAGCGGTCTAACTTGAGGCTTCCGGTTTCGGCTCCAGGATGCCCTTTTCTCCTTCGCTCTTCGCGATCACCACCGCTGCGCACGAATCGCCAAGCACGTTAACCGCGGTGCGGCTCATGTCGAGCAGGCGATCGACAGCGAGCAGGGTCATGATCGCGATCTCCGCTCCCGGGATCCCGGAGTTCAGGAGAATGATGAAGATCGCCACCAGGCTCGCCGAAGGAATTCCCGCCACCCCGATACTGGTGAGCAGGGCCGCCAGCACCACCACGAACTGCTGGCTGAGATCCATCTGGAATCCCACCACCTGGGCCACGAAGATGACCGCCACGCACTCGTAGAGCGCGGTGCCGTTCATGTTGACCGTCGCACCAAGTGGAAGGGTGAAGCTGGCGATCTTCTTGGAAACACCGGCATTGTCCTGGACGCAGCGCATGGTCACCGGCAGGGTGGCGGAGGAGGAGGCCGTCGAGAAAGCGGTCAGGAGGGCGGTGCGCATGGCCTTGAAGTGCGCCAGCGGGCTGACCTTTCCCACGTAGCGCAGGATGAGTGGCATGATCACTACAAAGTGAATGAGGAGGGACGCCAGCACCGTGAAGAAATACTTCCCAAGGACCAGGAAGAGCTGCCCCCCCGACTGGTAGACCACCGGGACGAGAAGCCCAAAGATCCCGATGGGGGCCAGGGCCATGATCCAACGCGTCAGCAGGATCATGACATCGTTCAGCGATTGAAAGAACTCCCGCATGGTCCCCATGCTGTCCACGGGCAATCGCGTGATGGCCACCGCAAAGAGAATGCTGAAGAAGATCAGCCCCAGCATCGCGCGGTTGTCCGAGGCCGCCTTCATCACATTGGTGGGAATCATCCCCTCGACGAAATTGGCCATCAGCTTGAAGAATCCGCCCGATCCGGGACCGATGCCCTTGGCCTTGGCCTCTGCGGCCGCGACCTTCTCCTTCGCGCTCTCCGAAGCGCTCTCGAAATTATTCTCGAATGCTTCCTTGATGATCTCATTCGGCTCGCCGTCAGTGAGTCCCGGCTTGATGAGATTGACCATGGACAGTCCCACCAGAATCGCGAAGAGGCCGGTAAGCGCGTAGAAGCCGGCTGTCTTCCCGAGCATGCGCCCAAAGCCCGCCATCCCGTGCAGGCTCGCAATGCCCGCCACCACCGAGGAGACGATCAGGGGCACGATGATCATCTTGAGGAGGTTCATGAAGATCTTACCCACGAAATCGCAGAAGCCCACGAACCCCCCGATGAATCCTCCCTCCGCCTCCGCATCGATGGAGCGAAGAAGCAGGGCCACGAGGGTCGCCAGCACCAGCGCCCCCAGGATTTGCCAGTGCGGCTTGATCTTTTTCATCGGGAGCAACGGTCAGCAGTCAGCAGTCCGCGGTCAACTTCAAATGCACGGAACAGCCCGGGCCCCTCTCAGGAAGCAGGCATCCTGTCCCGCATCGTCACTCGCCCCCTGCCCACCGACGGTTGACTGCCCACTACTGCCCACCCTATACGGAGTTGATGTCAGGCCCGGTCCGCACCCGCTTCGCCCCCTCCCCCACCGGGTATCTCCACGTGGGTGGAGCGCGAACCGCCCTCTTCAACTGGCTCTTTGCCCGCCAGCACGGGGGCAGCTTTATCCTGCGGGTGGAAGACACCGACGAGGCCCGCAACACCGAGGAGGCGCGCCAGGCCATCTTCAACGGAATGCGCTGGCTGGGCCTGGACTGGGATGAGGGACACGACGCCGGAGGTGCGTGCGGGCCATATTTCCAGTCGCAACGCTCGGAAATCTACGAGAGATGGTTTGAGAAACTGCGCACGGCCGACCGTGTCTACCAGGACGAAGGAGCCTGGCGCTTCCGCTTCGAACGCAGACCGGTCACCGTGCACGACCTGGTGTGCGGCGAAGTCACCATTGACTACCGTGACGAGTCCAACACGCCCGACATGGTGGTGCGGCGCTCGGATGGATCCTTTGTCTTTCATTTTGTCAACGTGGTGGACGACATCGAAATGGAAATGAGCCACGTCATCCGTGGTGAGGATCACCTCATGAATACCCCCAAGCACCTCCAACTCTTCGAGGCGCTGGACCAGAAGCCGCCCGCCTACGCACACATCCCGTTGATCATGAATGCGGATGGCAGCAAGATGTCCAAGCGTGACCAGGGAGCGGCGGTCCACGAATACCAGGAGCGCGGGTTCCTCCCGGCCGCAGTGAATAATTTCATCGCCCTCCTCGGATGGTCACCGAAAGACGACGACGAGATCTTTTCGACTCCGGAGCTGGTGGAACGGTTTTCGCTGGAAGCCGTCAACCGCTCCCCCTCGCGCTTCGACTGGGACAAGTGCCAGTGGCTCAACCAGCAACACCTCATGGCCCTCCCGCCCGGTGAGTTCGCGGCCGCGGCAAAACCCCATGTGGAGCGCTCGGGCTTCGTCATGACCGGGGACTATGAAGCGATGGTGGCCAGCGTGCAGGAGAAGGTCCAGACCCTCTCCGAGGTGGCCGGCATGATCGACTTCTATCTCGAATTGCCTCCTCCAGACGAAGAGACCATGGGCAAGGTGCGTAAAAACAGTGATGCTGCCGCCCTCCTCGGCGATCTTGCCGCGCGAATGCAGGAGGTCACCGACTGGTCGCTGGCCAGGGAGGCGATCGCCGCCACTGCCGAGGCGCACGGCGTCAAGCCAGGCAGACTCATGTTCCCCCTGCGGGTAGCCCTTTCCCGCCGGGCTGCGGGTCCGGCGCTGAACGACATGCTTGCCATTCTGGGAAAAGAGGAGTCCATTCGCCGTATCGAACTCCTGACCGGGGATCTCTCCTGAGAACAAGGACGCACATGAAGGATGTCTATACTCTCGATGACCTGGTAAGCCGTTCACGGTTGGACGAGGGAGCAGAACAACCCGCGCGCCTCGCTGTGCTCGGATCCCCGGTCGCTCACTCCCTCTCCCCTCAACTCCATCAGGCTGCCCTGGATGAGACCGGAACCGGAGGACGCTACATCCGTCTCGAGGTGCCTGCCGGGGAAGTGGCCGGAACCCTCGACCGCCTGCAGGAACTCGAATTCATCGGCGCCAACATCACGGTCCCCCACAAGTTCGAGGCCCTCTCCGCTGCCGACGAGGTGGATGGCGCGGCCGCCATGCTCGGGGCAGTGAACACCATTCTCTTTGAACGCGGACGCAAGCTCGCCTTCAATACGGACGGACCCGGATTCGTGCGTGCCATCCACGAGGAGTTTCTGGTGGATGTGAAGGACCTGCGCATCATGGTGGTTGGCGCGGGCGGAGGTGCCGGGCAAGCCATCGCCGCCCAGTGCGCACGGGAAGGATGCGAACGGCTCGTATTGGTCAACCGCACGGTAGAGAAGGCCGAGGAACTGGCTTTGCGCCTCTCTCCCTGTTTCGAGAGCGAGCGTCTGGAGGGACCAGGGGAACGCCTCCAGGTCTTCCCTCCCGACTCTCCGCAACTGGTGCCTGAGTCCCATCATATCGACCTCATCGTCAACACCACCTCGGTAGGTCTCAAGCGGACCGATCCATCGCCACTGCCTCCCGCCTGCCTCCAGCCTCACCATCTTGTCTTCGACACCATCTACAATCCGCCCCAGACCCGCCTGCTGGGAGAGGCCTCCCAGGTGGGTGCCAGAAGCGCCAATGGCCTTTCCCTCCTTCTCTACCAGGGAGTGCTTTCCTTTGAGCTCTGGTTTCCCGGCCAGCACCCGCTCACAACCATGCACTCGGCCCTCCAGGCCGCGCTCGGCCACCCCTGAACCGGGAAATCAGAACATCAGAGGAGAGCGGACCTGTCGCGACAGAGACCTGAAACCATCCCGGAGTTGATTCAAACTGGCATCCAGGCCCCTCAGGGAAGCACCCACTCCTCCGTGACCAGTTCCATCATCTCTAACTGGTTCACCTTCCCCCCTCCCGCCGGTTTCGACACGCGGACAATAGCGCGGACTTCCTCTTTCCGTTCCAGGATGAACCGACCGAACTGAAAGAGACTGAGAAGGTCCTCATCAAGGGGAGATCCCGCCGGAACAAACCCCCAGAGCTGCAGATCCGCCCCGGGCAGGGTAATGAGATACCAGGAACGCTCCTGGTCTGCCCTGCTGTCGAAATGCGGTTCCTTGTGGAGAGAACAGCGCAGCATTACGTTTCGCTCCGCCACAGCCGTGGACACTTCACTGATCGGCACTTCGGACCAGGCGGTTGAGGCGGCCCAGTCCATCCGGAGGCCCTCTTCCGATTTGACGAAGTAGGAACGGAAAGTGCTCTGATCTTCCCGCAATCCCTCCAGAACAAGATAACCGACATCCTTGGTATCCGCGATGCTCCATTGAAACTGCCGCGGATCCGTGGTCATGAACCCCGAGGCCCAACCGAGCCCGCGGGTGGCAATCTGCTTGAGGGCAAACTCCTCGCGACGGAAAACCGCATCGGGAACAGTCCCCTCGGCGGACTGGTTCAGCTTGTCGAGGATTTCGATCGAACCGACGAAGGAATCGTGCGGATTGTTCTCGAACCAGGCCCTCGGTCCCATCGGCTCAAACTTGCCTTCCTCTTCAGAGACGTTGAAGCTGAAGTTGAGCTGGTTTTCATAACCCGAATTCCATTTCTCCCCTCTGGTGAGAAGGAAGGCCGTGACGATGGCGAGCACGGGAATGAGAAGGGAGAAGACCCATAGCAGGATCCGGGGCAAACCCCGCTGGCCACTCCTGTCACCACCCCAACGCTCCTCTACCGGCTTGCCCTCCTGCTGTGCTTCCTTGGCGGACTTCAGGCGAGCCAGCTGGTCCTTCAGGCCGATCGCACTCATCTCCTCGTTAGCGTGCATATCCCGCAGAATCTCCCGCTTCTTCAGGAAAAGCGTCTTGCGGGACTCGCTACGCCGCTTACGGCGTTTCCGGACGACCCTCATGCCTTCCGGCAGGCTCTTCGAGGAGTCATTCGAACTGGATGCGTTATCAGCCATGGGGATTGGGGGTGGGAGAAAACAGGATAATCTCTTTCAGGGCAAAGGCAATTCAGCTCCCGTCTCCCGTGCCCGCATCCGGTTTCGAGAGACTCTCCTCATCGCTTTCGGCAGGCACTATATGGCTAAAATCCTCCTCGTAACCATCCGCCAGCCAGTTCCCGGCCAACACTTCACCAACCTTCAGGAGGCGCCGATTGTCGGCTGTGCTCTCCCAGTAGAGCTTGACCCGGACCCGCCGTAATCCCGGGGGATCGTCGTGCCAGAGCCCGGGCTGACCCGGTTCCCAACTCTCCGAATCGCGCTCTAGAATCTCCTGCAGCCGCAGGCCGCTCTCGGAATCCCGCGCTACCACCACGGGGGGAGAATCCTGCCGCCATATTTCACTGCGATCCTCCCGGGGTTCGAAGAACTTCAGGACCATCACGGGTTGTCCCGCCTGGAACCTCCCCGTCGTGCGGCGCACAAAAAGGCGGAACTCACCGGGAACATTGTTCCCATCGATGTCGGATCGGAAGAGTTGCCAGGAGGTCGGCGAATACCTCACCAGTGCCTCCCAGTCGATCGCCCACCGACTTCCATCACGCACGAAGGTCACCTCCCGGCGGGAGGGTTCCGGCTGCTCCGCCGCGGGTTGACCGTCTTCATCCTCCACCGGCGCAAAGTCCACCTGGAAGACAGCCTCGATCACGGGATCATCAGGCGAATGAAGAATGAGGTTGGCCGTCAATACCGTGACGCTACTTCCGACAGGCAACTTCCACATCTGGTTCCGTTCGTAATAGCTCACCATCTTCGGAGCAACCTTCGCCGAATCCCAGACAAACTGTGCCCGTCCAGTCCAGATTGGCTCCTTGAGGAACTCAAGCAGGGTGGCGTGACAAGCGGGAATCTCCTTGCGCAGCAACTCCTCCATTCCTGCCTGCAGGGAGGCCCGTCGCCCGGCCTCCTCCTTCTCCTCACTGTCACTCTCGGAATCCTCCGCACCCCCGCTGTACTTCAAGAGAATCACCACCAGCATCACCAGGATAGCCCATCCACCGAGGAAGAGCAGAGGTCCGAGAGCGATGCTCTTGCGCTTCTTGCGACGCCGTACCACCTTCTTGTGCCCGTCGTCGGAAACAATCTCGTCAGTGGCCCGCAGAGAGTCTGTTTTGCTCTCGGCCTTGACCTTGTCAACCGTCATCACATCAGAGGGCACTGGTGCGACCCGGCCTGCGGGACGGCGGCGTGTGCTCACATTCCGCTGAACCATCGCTCCCTTGGCAGTAGCGGTCGCCTGTTCGGCCATGCGGGGTGTGATGGCTAACGACTTACCCAATTCATACCCGCACTCCCCGCAAACCCGCTCAGCATCAGACGCAACCGAGACCAGCACACCACAGGATGGGCAGTGATAAATTTCCTGCGAGGTTTCAGGCATGAATCTTGGGGACGGAGCCCTACGGCCAAAGGAGATATTCACAATCACCTATTGCCCCATGACATTCAAGCCTTGAGGTGGCCTAAGGCTCTGGAGTGACCGTGGGTGTAAACCAGTCAGAGTGAACGAATTCCACAATCTCCAACTGATTTGAACGCGCCCCTTCGGGGCCCTTTCTGACCCGGATCGTGACCCGGCCCATGGTGGCCATAAATACACGGCCGGAAAAGTGACTCATTAGTCTCTTGTTGCTCTCGCTGCTGCGTCGGGCAAAAGCCCACACGAATTCCCCCGGATCACTATGCTGAAGGGTATAACCCTGGAATTCTTCTTCCGGGAAACTGGGAGTGTAGAAATTCGAAGGCATGGCTTTGCAACGCATCAACTTCGACTCCTCATCCGTAAGTTGATCTGCTTCGCCGGGGAGTATCTCGCTGTAGCCCTCGCTGGCCTCCCAGTCATACTTGAAGGAGTCGCCCTCCTTGGTGAAGTAGGCCACCGCCTCCAGGTAATCCGGGTCCAATCCCACCACGATGAGATACGCATACTTCTTGGCCGAGGCTGCGCGAAGTTGACGCCTGGTGAGCGGGTAATGAGGAGTGGGCACCGGCTTACGCTCCACCCATGCCAGTCGACGTACCCGGGACTCTTCTCCCCCACGAATGAACTTGGCCAGCTCCGGACCCTCTGCGGAATGCACCTTCTCCAGCAGATCCACGATCTCGGGCAGGATCTCGGAGTCTGGGGCAACGAATTCCGCAATTGGAAAGTCGCTCAGATCCTCGTTGATCGTCAGCCGATCCGGTTCCTCCAGCGAGGTCGGATTGACTGGAGTATTGAAACTACGACTCAGGAACACCCAGAGGACAACAATGCATAACGCTCCGGCCAGCACCCACCACAAGGACATCACCTGGCTTCCCATCCAGGCAGCCTCCTCCTTCGCCTCACCTCTGTAGTGCCGTTGCCGACCTGATCCGGGAATGCGCTTCTTGCCACGCCGTGCCACCTTCTTGTAGCCATCGTCGGAAACAAGCTCGTCAGTGGGCCGCAGAAAGTCTGTTTTGCTCTCGGCCTTGACCTTGTCACCCGTCATCACATCGGAGGGCACTGGTGCGAAGCCTGCGGGACGGCGGCGGGTGGTTGCATTCCGCTGAACCACCGCTCCCTTGGCAGTGGCGGTCATCTGTTCGGCCATGCGGGGTGCGATGGTTAACGACTTACCCAATTCATACCCGCACTCCCCGCAAACCTGCTCAGCATCAAGTTCCACCGAACCCAGCACACCACAGGATGGGCAGTGATAAATTCCCTGCGAGGTTTCAGGCATGAATTTTGGGGGCGGGGCCCTACGGTCAAAGGAGATATTCACAATCACCTATTACCCCACGGCATTCAAGCCTTGAGGTGGCCTAAGGCTCTGGGGTGACCGTGGTTGTAAACCAGTCAGGGTGAACGAATTCCACAATCTCCAACTGATTTGAACGCGCCCCTTCGGGGCCCTTTTTGACCCGGATCGTGACCCGGCCCATGGTGCCCGGAAATGCACGGCCGGAAAAGTGACTCATTATTTTCTTGTTGCTCTCGCTGCTGCGCCCGGCAAAAGCCCACACGAATTCCCCCGGATCACTGTGATGAAGGGTATAACCCTGGAATTCTTCTTCCGGGAAAGTGGGAGTGTAGAAATTCGAAGGCAGGACTATGCAACGCATCAACTTCGACTCCTCGCCCGTAAGTTGATCTGCTTCGCCGGGGAGGATCTCGCTGTAGCCCTCGCTGGCCTCCCAGTCATACTTGAAGGAGTCCCCCTCCTTGGTGAAGTAGGCCACCGCCTCCAGGTGATCCGGGTCCAGTCCCACCATGATGAGATACGCATGCTTCTTGGCCGAGGCTGCGTGAAGTTGACGCTTGGTGAGCGGGTAATGACGAGTGGGCACCGGCTTACGCTCCACCCATGCCAGTCGACGTGGCAGGGACTCTTCGCCCCCACGAATAAACTTGGCCAACTCCGGACCCTCTGCGGAATTCACCTTCTCCAGCAGATCCGTGATCTCGGGCAGGATCTCAGAGGCTCTGGCAACGAATTCCGCAATTGGAACGTCGCTCAGATCCTCGTTCATCGTCAGCCGATCCGGTTCCTCCAGCGAGGTCGGATTGACTGGAATATTGAAACTACGACTCAGGAACACCCAGAGGACAACAATGCATAACGCTCCGGCCAGCACCCACCACAAGGACATCACCTGGCTTCCCATCCAGTCAGCCTCCTGCTTCGCCTCACCTCTGTAGTGCCGTTGCCGACCTGATTCGGAAATGCGCCTCTTAGCGATTACTGGTCGCGACGAGACCGGAAGATCGTCCGAGGCAGGCCCATCCGGAGGGCTGCTCCTCTCCAGACCGCTCTGTGCTCCCAGCCCACGGGGCTCCGGTTTAAGCTCGGCAGGCACGATCGGGGGCGAACTGCTCACGGCCCGTCCGGAAGCTCCCGGCTTTGCGCCGGAAAGATCCAGATCCTCAAGTTCTTCGTCAAAAAGCGCCTTCTCGCTCAGCGGATCGTCATCGGAAGGGAGATTTCCCTCCCGAGAGGATTTCTTATCCCGGAGACGACGGGCGGCATCCCACATCGGCACATGCCGCTGCAGCCTGTCCGAAGACTTCTCCGGTTGGGGAAGGGCCGGCTTGCGAGGCCCGGAATCTTCCGGTGGGTCAGTTGATGGTGGAGGCTGAGCCACGAGCCCGAAGGCTAGCGCCCTCCTTAATATCAGCAACTTAAATCTGGGTCTCCTCTCCGCTCAGGCGAGCCCCCCCGGGACCCCCTCTACCATCCGGGCAGCCAGCCGAACCGTGGCCTCTGGCGCAAGAAACCCTCCACTTTCAATGGGACCCGGGTGTCAGTCCAGGAGTGCCCTCATGTTGCCGAAGAAATCATTCACATCATCATCGTCGGCGAGAGCATTCATCTCTTCCACGTAATCGCGCTCCACGATCCACTCCTCGCCCAGTTCCTCCAGGAAGGAGCTTGGATCGCATCTTACCAGTTCGCCATACTTCCTGCGCAGAGCACAATAACTCAGGAAGAGCTGCTGCTGCGCCCTTGTAATCCCCACGTACAACAAGCGACGCTCCTCGTCCCTCGTTCCCTCCTCCGTACTTCGCCAGTGCGGCAGCACCCCCTCCTCCAGTCCCACCAGGAACACCACCGGAAACTCCAGTCCCTTCGAGGCATGCAGGGTGATCAGGGTAACCCCTGATTTCTGCTCGAGTTCCTCCTCCGGCTCTGCATCAAGGGCAGCCTCGTCGAGAAACTCCTGCAGGCTCCTGCCCCTTTTCATGGCGTCGGTCAGGGCCACCCCCACTTCGCCCACCGCCTCCCGACGCTGCTCACGTTCTTCCTCAGTCCGGCAGGAACGCATGAGCCATGAGAGGTAGTCGATCTCCTGGAGCAGTTCGTGCAGAGCTTCCCCCACACGATCCCCGGCGCCCCTGATCCGCGCGGAGAATCCCTCGATCAACTCCACGAAGGACCGCACCGCTCCTGCCCCCCTGGCGGACAGCTGCCCGGTGAAGGACTCGTCCTTCATCGCTGCCCAGCTCTGCACTCCATGTTCGCGGCAATGCTCCAGCAGCAGCATCGCGGTGTTGGTTCCGATCCCCCGCGGCGGCGTGTTCAGGATCCGCAGGAGAGCCACATCCGCCCGCTGATTGGCGAGCACCTGCAGGTAGGCCAGCACATCACGCACTTCCCGCCGGTCAAAGAAACTCTGCGCGCCAACCAGACGGTAGGGGATCTCTTCCTGTCGGAAAACCTGCTCCACCTTCCGGATGTGGGTATTGGTACGGAAAAGGACCGCGAAGTCCTCCCAGCGCCCGTTCTTCCCGGCCAGGGCCCGCCGGATTTCCCTGACCACCCACAAAGCCTCCTCCTCGTCACCCGGGAGAGCCATGAGCGCCACCTTCTCCCCGCCCCTGATGGTGGCCCGCAGGGTCTTCTCGTACCGGGAGGGACTGTTCCGGATCAACTCATTGGCAACGCTCAGGATGGCCTCCGTGCTCCGGTAGTTGTTCTCAAGCCGCACAACCTTCGGGTCCGGGAAAAAGTGCCCGAACTGCAGGATGTTGCTCACCTGCGCCCCCCGCCAGCCATAGATACTCTGGTCGTCGTCACCCACCACGCACAAGTTGTGCGGCGGTCCGACGAGCTGCATGAGCAGGTCCATCTGCAATCCGTTGGTATCCTGGAACTCATCCACCGTCACGTAGTGGTAGCGCTCCCGCCAGTAGTCACGCGCCTCCTTGAACTCGCGCAGCGCCTGCTCCGCCAGGACGAGCAGGTCATCGAAATCGAGCGCATTGCGCGCACGCAACTCGCGCTGGTAACTCATCGCCATCGTGCGGATGAGGTCGTCTGGAATCTCCCCCACCGGCATCCCGGCATTCTTCTGCCGGGACACCGCCGAGACGACATCCCAGGCCTGGATCTTCTCTTTCGCCCCTCCGTGCCGGACGATGAGCTGTTTGACCAGGCCGTCCCGGTCACTCCCCGCCGCAATGCTGAAATTGGTGTTGTAACCCAGCAGCCCCGCGTGCACCCGCAGGATGCGCACACAGAGGGAGTGAAAGGTGGACACCGTCAATTCCTCCGCCGCCTCGCGACGCACCATTCCACCCACCCGCTCCCGCATCTCGCAGGCCGCCTTGTTGGTGAAGGTCACCGCCAGGATGTTGCGGGGCTCAACCCCTTTCTCCAGCAGGTTGGCGATGCGGAAGATCACCGTGCGGGTCTTGCCCGTTCCCGCCCCGGCCAGGATGAGGACCGGGCCCTCAGTGCTCTGCACCGCTCCGGCCTGGGCCTCGTTCAACCCCGCCATCAACGATCCCTTGCCCGGTCCCCTGCCCATCTGATCCTGATGGAGAAGCTGACGGGGCCGACGCGCCGGGGAAAGTGGAATATGAAACCAGGCAAAAATTTCTCCCGAGCCCAGGCATGGAGAAAGGAAGGGCGGCAAGACCGGCGGTCCGATATTCCGGCGAATGCGGGGCCAGCCTTGCCACCCATGAGCACAGCAGTCACAGCTCCGGCATCCGGGTGTGAACGATATGAAGAAGACCAGGATTCCCGGCCTCCTACTCTTAGACAGCCCACCCCCCTCTCCGTCAAAAATTCGTGAATTTTCAACGCCAGCTGCTGATGGTGGTCTAAAAACAGTCCTTTTAACGTAAAAAGGATCTTCGCCCGCATTTGCTGCCTCTTGCACTCTCATGAAAGGAGCACTAAGATGCGCTCCGGATAGCGAACCACCACCAATACCATGTTTGAAAGTTATCAGAATCCCTACGTCGTGGCCGCCGCACCCGAGGACGTGCGCGCCACCTTCATCCGCCGGACCTATGGACACCTCGCGGGGGCGATCGGAGCCTTCGTTCTGATCGAGTTCCTCCTCTTCCAGATTCCCGGGATTGACGATAAAGTGATGGGCATCCTGGCTCGCAGCCCCTTCAGCTGGCTCATCGTCCTCGGTGGCTTCATGGTAGTCTCCTGGCTCGCCAACAAGTGGGCCCTCACCTCGGCCAGCAAGGGAATGCAATATGCGGGACTGAGCCTCTACGTGGTCGCCCAGGCCGTGATCTTCCTTCCGCTTCTGCTCCTCGCTGCCAGCCCCAGATTCCTCAATGCCCCCGAAATCATTGGACAGGCCGCGGTCATCACCGGCACCATGTTTGCCGGACTGACCCTCATCGCCTTCACCACCCGGAAGGACTTCTCCTTCCTCGGAGGGATTCTCAAGGTCGGTTTCCTGGTGGCCCTCGGCATCATCGTGGCCTCCATCTTCATGGGCTTCAACCTCGGCCTCCTCTTCTCCGGTGCCATGGTCCTTCTCGCCTCCATCTCGATCCTCTACAGCACCAGTAACATCATCCACCACTACGGCACGGAACAGTATGTGGCAGCCGCTCTCGGCCTCTTTGCCAGCGTGGCCCTGCTCTTCTGGTACGTCCTGCGTATTCTCATGATCCTCCGGGGCAACGACTAGGATCGTAACCTGAATTTCCCCTCACCCCGCCGGCAGGTTCGCCTGCCGGCGTTTTTCGTGCCGCCCTTCCAAGGGTCCAGCGCAGGAAGATGAATCCTGCTCCCCCGCGAAAAGGTCCCCGGCTGGTCCTACGAAGCCGCCTCCCGGGCCCGGCGCGCGGCCTTGAAGGAGCGTACCGCCATCACGGTGAAAAAGAGGCAGATCACGGTCATGAGGATTCCCAGGACCGACGCAAATTCAAATGCCCCCTTCGCCCTGATCAAGGGCACCAGGCCGCATGGGGTTCCCAGCGCGGAGAACAGCACCGCAATGTGCATCCCGGCCATGTTGTTCTTCAGGGCCACCAGTCCCCCGAGCAGCATCAGTAACCCCGCCCCGGAAGGGATAAGAGCCGTAACAGGCTTTTCCCCATCATCCCCAACATCCCCACCGAAATAGCCTGCCAAGCCAAGGATGATGAGAGCTGCCGAGCAAATGTAACAGAGATTCCGCATGCCCGCATCCTACCCGGCAGATGCCCCGGGTCAAGACCCACCATGCTCTCTTCGCGGCCTGGACCTTCAGGCCGGAGCCCGGTGAATAGCCAATTCCACATCCTCCCACTTTGCAATGAGCTCCCGGGCATCCTCATCGCTCACTACGGCACAGGCCGTGGAGAGGGCATCGGCAAGACAGGCCTCCCCGGCCGTCACCGCCACCACCCGGCGATCCTCCGCGCAGGATCCGCTTCTCGGATCAATGAGATGGTTCTTCCCGGCTCCCGTGCCGAAGTAAAATCCGGATCCCGAGGACACGGCCAGGGCGCGGTTTCGCAGGGATACTTCCTTCCCCGCCAGTCCACGCAATCCGACCACCCAGTCCTTCCCGGAGGGTTGTCCACCCAGGGCATAGAATTCGCCGAGGTTGACCAGGCAATGCCGGGCCCCCGCCTCGCGCAGGACTTCACAGGCCCGGTCCGTAATCCAGCCCTGGGCGATGCCATTGAAGGTCATCGCCATCCCGCTCTGCTCAAATCTCACTTCCTCCTCCGAACAGCGAACCCGCCGGTAATCGACCCGGGCCAGATGGCGCGCCTGCTCGGCAGAATCAATCCCGCCTCCGATCTCTACCGCCTCGCGCAGCCACTTCCAGTAAGGTTGCACGGTGGGATCGAAGGCGCCTGCCGACCGTTCCGCAACATCCAGCGACTTCCCCACCAGATCCACCAGCTCGGCGGGCGGATTCATCAGCCGCCCCTCGCGGTTGAGCCGACACAGGGACGAGTCCGGGAGGTAGAGTGAAAACAGAGCCTCCAGCCGCTGCATTTCTGAGACACAGCGTGCGATCAGTTCCTCCGCCTCACTCACAGGAAGGTCATGCACGGCCAGATCCACCTCGGCGCTGAACAGGACCCCCCGCCATCGAGTAACCTCGAACTCCCGGCGTGCTCCGCAACCGCTGCCTGCAAGGGAGGCCATGCTGGCCCCGGCCAGGATTGAAAGGGAACGTCGTCGATTCATGTCGTTTTCTCTCAGCTTCGTTTAACGAGGAGGCGAATGCCCAGCAACGTAAGGACGATCACCGCAAACCCGGTCAGGTCAACGAGGAAGCGTCCAACCTTTCCCAGGAGGCTTCCACTATGCAGATCCGTGATCACTCGCGACCAGGTAAACCCGGCATTCTCCATCAGTGCCTCCTGCAGGGAGGCCTTCTCCTCCCGCCCCACCTCCAACGTATTCCATGCCACCTCGCCCTCCCCGGCTACGGTCTCGAAATCGAGGAAGTCCCGGCCCAGGACATGATGCCCGGCACTGGTCTGAAGATGCACCCGATGGGACTCATCAAGGCCAATCCTTTCGATGGGCACGGCCGGGAGAGACTCCTCCCGGAGCCTGTCCAGATACTCTCCCTGCGCATCGTAGACAAACATCTCACTGCTGGTTGCAATCACCAGTTCGCTCGGTCGAGCCACGGCCCCGACCAATGTGCCCCCTTCCTCCAGGATCCTGTCGTCCACGAAAAGCATCCCACCCCATCCGGCGATCATGAAACGCCCGGCTGAGGTCACGACCGGGTCGGCGTCAGGAATCTGGTCGTAACGCTTCAGGAGCCAGGCGGACTTCACCATCCTCTGATCGAAACCAAGCGTATCCTGGTGCTGCAGGAGCAGGCCGGACACCATGAGCCAGAGCAGAGGCAGCGCGAAAACAGCGCCTACCGAGCGATGCCATCGACGCGGCCCCCACTTCCGACGCTTCTTCCTGGGCCGCTCCTCGCTCATCTCAAGTCACTTGGGTCGAATCTCTTCGAGGTAAAGAGCAACCCGCCCCAGTTCGGTCAAGGCCCTGACCGACAAGGTGGCCCCCGCGATGTTGTTGATGCGACGGCTCAGTTTTCCATTCGATCCCAGCGTCGCACCCTTGAACTGGTTCGTAAAGGATGTGCGCCGGACCTCTGCTCCAATTGTCTCCCGGTAGATCAGGAGCTTGACCTGTTCAACCTTGTCGCCGATCACCACGAAACCAATGGTGATCGGCTGGGTCTTCCCGATCTCATCCAGGATGACCACCATGCGACTCCCGGAAGTCCAGTAGCGCACCCGTGAAGGCCGGTAGGCATGCCCCAGTAGACGCTTGATGCGGCTCTGGTGAGTCCCCGTGAGGGTCAGCATCCTGGTTGGCGGAATCTGTCCTCCACAAACCGAGCGTATAAAATCAGAGGGCTTCTGATAAACCGTAGTCGCCGCCTGCCCGCAAAGGGAGACGGCAACCAGGGTTATGAGTGTTAAAACGCGTAGCAACACGCTGTGCTCAACAATTAAAAGCTGTAACCCACTCCGAGATTGAAGGAATCATTTCCGTCCTCGTCGGTGTAGTCGCCCTTGAAGACGACATTATCGACAGGCCAGTAATTGATCCCGACCGAAACCGAATCGGTCGCACCGCCACCAGTGTCCCATTCATTATAGCGTGCAAAGGCCCCCACCTTACTGTTACCGAAATCGAAGCTGTAGGAAGGCTCGATGTAGTATCCCCATTGGTCATCCTTGCCGGCTGCCGCTGCGGCTGCGCCATCAATATCCCAGCTTGCAACCAGTCCGCGCAGGCGGAAAGCGCCCATCTGGACATCCCCCGTCGCCCCAAGGAGCAGAGCCGAGGCATCGGCCCCGCCACCCTGGGAGATGTCAGACTGATAGTTGGCGAAGCCGGAAACGGTAACCCCGGAAATGCCACTGTAGGTAACCCGAGCCGTGACAGCGCCATCGTTAGCCGATGCCTTGGCAACTTTCTGCCGGGCACTACGGATGTCGAAGGGTTTGGCTGGATCCATATTCAGCCCCGAATGCACCGCAAGATCCCAGGAGAAACCTCCCTCGCTGCTGTTGCTGAGGGCCAGGCCCGCCTCCCACCAGGTGGTCGGGATGATGGCCTTCTCGATCGGGTTGCGCTCCACCCCGTAGAAGGTGTTCGGCTCATGGGTCTCGTTGAGGGTCCCCACCGGAAGCAGGAAGAGACCTGCCTTCAGGTGCATGCCCCCGTCGAAGGCCATGTCGATGTAGGCCTGTTCCAGTTCTACTTCACCCGGCTTGTCGTCTCCCGCAAGAGAGTGCTCGAGCTCCAATTCGGAATTGACGGTGATGCGGTCGGTGAAGCGGTGATTCACCAAAAGCACCCAGCGGTGGAAGTCAATCGCGTTGTCCTTATCGCTGTTCAGGTTGAGGTGCAACTCGCCGTAGCCGCCCAAGGTGGTGTTCTCAAACCAGTTGTTACCACCATAGCTGGTGCTGCCGTTGCTGTAGGCTTCGTCAATAGCCTCTTCCCCTTCCGCAGCCACTTGCGCGGCAGCTGCCAGGATTCCAAGACCAAGAATAAGGGGCCCAGAGGCCCGCTGGATCTTAGTGGCTCTCATTCTAAGTTAATCGAGTTAATCGCCTTAACTGGTGGTGGTAGTTGCAGTTACCTCAAAGGCTTGGAACTTTTTATCGATACTGAGTCTCAACAACAAGAAGTTTCCCAGTTCAACTCCTTTTTCATCGTAACATACTTATGAGGAGCACCTTGCATCCTAATCAGAAAGGAATCTCCTCTTTCTCTCCCTCGACACCCAGGTTAAGGTAGGGAAATCCGGTGGCCCCGAGCCACCTTCGGCATCCTCCCCCCTGCTTCTGGACCTCCCCTCCGTTCAATGGTCCCCCGGTCCCGGGGAACCCGGCCAACAGGTCCTACAGAGTCAATCCCGCTGAGGGTCCCCGGGCATGCGTGAGGTGGGATCCATCATCCGGCCAGCCCCATCTCCTTTTCCCTTCCGCTTCATTCGTTGCCCCCCAGAATGACCGCATGTCTCGTCCGCTCGCCACCTTGCTCGCCGCCTCTGTTCTCTGCTCTCTCGCTCAGGCGGAAAACAAGCCCTCCCTGCGCCGGGGCGGTTATTTCAAGCCGGAGCAGGGGAAGGCCGAACTGGACCGCATCGCAAGGAAGATCTCCAACCCTGAGGCGTGGGAACAACGTCGCACTGCAGTCCGGCAGGGCATCCTGAAAGGGGCCGGCCTGCATCCGCTCCCCCGCAGGACACCCCTCAATCCACTTCGCCACTCAAGGCGCAACCACCCTGGATACACCGTCGAGAACGTCGCCCTTGAAACTGCTCCCGGCCTCTTCCTCTGCGGAAATCTCTACCTGCCCTCCGACCCGCCCGGGAGTATGGCGGCCATCCTCTGCCCCCACGGCCACGCCCGGGACCCGAACTACACCAAGGAGGGCCGCCTCCGCCCTGAGATGCAGTACCGCTGCGCCACCCTTGCCCGCATGGGGGCTGCTGTTTTTTCCTATGACATGGTCGGCTATTCTGATTCCCGCAAGCAGGGCTGGAATCACAATCACGGGGATCAGGTCCTGCGCCTGCAGTGCTGGAACAGCATCCGGGCCGTCGACTTCATGCTCTCCCTGCCCAGGGTCGACCCCGGACGCGTGGGCGTCACGGGGGCCTCCGGCGGCGGCACCCAGACCTTCCTGCTCACCGCCCTCGATGATCGCATCGCGGCAGCCGCTCCATGCGTCATGGTCTCCGCCCACTTTTACGGCGGCTGCGGATGCGAGAGCGGCGTGCCCATCCACGTGCGCCCCCATCACATCACCAACAATACCGAGATCGCGGCCCTCTGCGCCCCCCGTCCCATGATGCTCATCTCCTGCGGTGGCGACTGGACCGCCAACACGCCCAGGGTCGAGTTCCCCTTCGTGCAGCGCATCTACGAATTCTACGGCAGGAGAAACCTGGTGGAAAATGCACACCTCCCCAAGGAGAACCACGACTACGGCGAGTCCAAGCGGCAACCCATGTACGACTTCTTCACCAGGCATCTGAAACTCGACCGCAGCAGGTGGAAAACCGCGGACGGAGCAAAGATGGACGAGTCCAAAGTCGTCCTCGAGTCCCACCAGACCCTGCAGGTGTTCACCGAAGAGCACCCTCTCCCCAGGCACGCCCTCAAGCCCAACTCCAGGGTGGAACTGCCGCGCTGACCTGGCGGAACTCTACTCCGTCCCCTTCCAGTCCCGCCAGAGCCACCGCATGGTGTCGGGGAAGATTGCACCCCCGTGCTTTCCGTTGTGGCTACCCTCGCCCCAGACTGTCCTGTGGTCGTACTTCCTGAACTGGAGAGCCTTCTCCATCTGCAGATTGCCCAACCACCAGTTGCCGTGGGCATTGTCCAGGTCGGTGGAACCATCCTGCAGGAAGACACGCAGGGGTTTGTTCTCCGTCTTGCGGATAAGGGCCGGATAGACGTGCCCCCCCCGGATGTTGGTAAAACTTCCAATATGGCTGACCACCTTGCGAAAGAGATCGGGACGTTCCCAGGCGGCCGTAAAGGCACAGATTCCACCCGAACTCATCCCGCAGATCGCCCGCATGGCGGGATCATCGGTGAGCTTGTGGGATTTCCCCACCTCCGCAAGGATCTCCTTCTCGAGAAAGGTCACATAGTCGGCGCTCAGCGCGTCGTATTCCACGCTGCGGTTTCTTTTTACTCCCGGGGGGGCTTTCCACCCCTGCCGCCCGTCGAGCTTGTCGGTAAAGAGCCCCGGATTGAGAAAGATTCCGATCGTGACCGGCATCTCGCCCTTGTGGATCAGATTATCAAAGACGATCGGCACGCGGATGTCACCCGCCTCGTCCACGTAGGCATGGCCATCCTGGAAGACCATCACCGCGGCCGCCTTGCTCCCGTCATACTGGGCGGGCACGTAAAGATACCACTGCCGCAGCGTCCCCTGGAGGATTCTGCTCTTCCACTCGTGACGAGTAACCTTGCCCCGGGGCACGCCATCCTGGCGCTTTGAGTCGGGACCATGAGCAAAGGTGGGATTTCCGGGCTTGCCCGCCTGGCCCGGCGCGAGGAGGGGCAGGCTGCAGCACAACGCGAGGAGGAATGGGAAAGCAGGGCGGATCATCTGGCAGGCAAACGACAGATTCAGCTGTCGTCCTGCCCTTTTACTGCGACTAGGCAGGATCGCACTGAAAAAAAATGCGGGGACGCCCCGGAGCCAAAACCAGCCCCCCAACAATCAATTCACATGCATTCCACCCGCCTGCCCGGCGCCAGATTCAGAGAACCTTCCCGCCGCCATGAGGGCGGGGTCAATTTTCTACACAAAAGATCGCAACCGATCCGCTATAAAAATAGCATTTAGATCGTAACTCGTAACCCGCAGAAAGCGAAAAGCAATCTCCTCTTGGCACCAGCGAGGTGTTATTGCTCGCTCAAATCGAACAGAACTCAGCAACAACATGAAGAAGCTGCTCCCTCTCTCCGCCCTTCTGGCCCTCACCACTGCTCCACTTCCCGCGGAACCGGCCCTCCACCTCAGCACCTCCACCCTCACTCCCACCACCACCCTCAAGCTCAGTTTCGGAAAGGCGATGGTGGCTGATGACCAGGTGGGCACCACCGGGCCCAACGCCATGATGAAGATTGATCCTCCCCTGGCGGGCGACTTGAAATGGATCGAACCCAACGTGGCCCTCTTCGAGCGCAAGGGCATTCCGGCCATCGCCACCACCTATCGATTCTCCCTGCCCTCCGGCTTCAAGCACCTTGATGGAACCGCCATCCCGGAAACCAGCCTGCGGACCGTCCGGACCGCTCCCTTCCACTACCAGACCGGCTACTGGCGCGGCAATACGCGACAACCCGATTACTTCCTGCGGTTCAACGACGCCATTGATCCTGCCGCGGTCACCGGCAAGCTGCACTTCGTCGACAAGAAGGGCACTACCGTGGCCGCTACGGTCCGCCAGGGCATCTACCGGGACGCAGGGGGGGCCCTCGGTCCCACCTGGGAGCAAAGTTTCCAGTCCTGGAAGGTGCCGGATATCACCAACCTGGACCCGGAAACCGAAATTCCTGTCGCCATCACCGTCTCCCCGGTTCACCCCCTGCCGGTGGGCGAAAGCTGGAAGCTGGTGATTGAACGCGGGATCCCGAACAAGTCCACCGGGACATCCACCCTGAAAGCCATTGAGCGCTGGATCGGCTCGGTGACCAAGTTCGAGGTCGCTTCCATCCAGGCCGTCACCCGCGTCGATGCCAAACCCTATATCAGCATCGGGCTCTCCAAGAAGCTCCCCGAGGACGTCAAGGTCTCTGACCTCGCCCGGTTCATCCAGATCGAGCCGATTCCCGCCAACATGGAACTGGAGGCCGGCCGTAGCCTGATCTCCATCAAGGGCGACTTTCCCAACCGCTCAAAATGGAAAGTCACCATCAAACACGGCATGACCGCCTTTGACGGATTGGCCATGCTCGAGTCCAAGAGTGAAGCGATCCGCTTCCGGCATCTCACTCCTGTCCTGGCCGCCCCAAGCTACGCCGCCGCCCAACTGGCCAACGGAAGCCGCGCTTACAGGATGGAGACCGTCAACATCGCGCAGGCCCGCATCCGGGCCAAGCGCCTGACTGGTGAGGGTGCCGTGCGGGCTTTCCAAGGCTACCGCCATTACAGCGGAGATGGCCCCGATAAAGAGCGCATCAAGGAACGTCATACCATTCCCTGGTCCCTGGTGGCAGGCGAAGCGATCTACGACGAGACCGTCACGCTCACCAACGCTCACGACACCACTGCACCCATCGAAATCAAGTGGGATGAAGTCCTCGGGGCTGGAAAGGAGAACGGCCTCCTCTTCGTCTCCATCGAAGCCGAGCCCAAGGAAGGAATGGAAAGTCCGTTCCGGAAGAAGAAGGCCACCCAGATCTACATCCAGCTCACCGATATCGGCCTGGCCTGGAAGATCAACAAGGACAGCGCCTTCATCTACGCCTACTCCTGCGACACCGGTCAACCCCTCGCCAACGTGACCCTCGACGTCTTCGGCGAGGATGCCAGGGCCCTGCAGTCCGCCCAGACCAACGAGTCCGGGGTGGCACTCCTCCCCCGCACCACAACCCAGCGCCATCTGCGGGCCTCCCTTGGCCACGACAGCATGATCATCGACTTCGACCGCAGCATCCCCACCGTCTCCATGTGGCGCTTCCCCGTCAACACCGAGTGGGATCCTCAACTCCCCGACAAGCGCACAGCCCTCCTCTTCACTGATCGCACCCTCTATCGTCCCGGCGAGGAGGTCCATCTCAAGGGCATCGTCCGCCGCATCGAAAACAACCGCAGTATATTCGATACCGGCAAGGGGGCCCAACTCGTGATCCGGGATTCATCCAGCCGCATCCTCGAGGAACGGGACATCACGCTCTCCGACAAGGGCAGCTTCGATCACAGCTTCACCCTGCCGGCACGGACGGTGGGATATTTCAGCCTGGAACTGCTCTGGCCCGAGGAGATCGCGGCGGCCGAGGAGATGGACAGCTGGCACACCAGGAATGCTCACCTCAACAGCGCCCGTTTCATCCACAACATCGCGGTGCAGGACTTCCGCCGCAACGCCTTCGAGACGAAAGCCGGATTCGTGAACTCCGGGAGCACCGACAAGGTGACCCTTTCACTCAAGGCCAGCTACTTCCAGGGACAACCGGTCGCCGAAGCCGCCGTGGAGTGGTTTTATCGCAGCCGGGAAGCTGGATTCTACCCCGCCCGGTTCCGCGACTACCTCTTCTGTGATCACCGCGCCCACGACGCCTACTACTGGTCTCACTACTTCGGCTACGGTGAAGGATCCTATCGCCGGTCCTTCGGCACCAGGAATGGAACCGCCACCCTTGATCAGGATGGTTTCGCGAGCCTCACGTTCGATCTCGCGGAGATCGATTTTCCCTCCCCGCGCACGGTGAGCGTGACGAGTGAAATACGCGATCAACGTAATCAGACCCTCTCTGCCAAAGCCGCCACCACCGTGCACAGCTCCGATTACTACGTGGGCATTTCCCGCCTCGACAAGCTTGTGCGGGTAGGCGACGAGATTGAACTGCGTGCCGTGGCGGTGAACGCCGACGGCAAACCGCTCACCGGTGATCCAGTTGAGTTCACTCTCAGGATCGAGCGCGAAATCCACGAGCAGATCAAGACCAGGACCGCAAGCGGAACGATCGCGGTGCGCAACGAGAAGAGGATCGAAACCGTCATCGAGAACCAGCCCTTCCAGATCAATCCGGGAGAAGCTGCCGGCGGTGGTTCGGTCCTGCCCTTCAAACCCGAACACGCGGGGAACTACATCCTCACCCTGTCCGGAAGCGATCCCAAGGGGCGCCCCATCCGCACCGCCGTCACCCAGCACGTCTACGGCTCCAAGGAATACCCCTGGGCCTATGAAAACGGAATACTCATCAAGCTGGTGCCCGAGAAGAAGCGCTACCGCCCGGGCGAAACCGCACGCATCCTCGTGCAGTCTCCCATCGAGGGGACCGCCCTCGTAACCCTTGAACGTGAAGGGGTTCATCGCCACATGCTGAAAAAGCTCACCGCTGAAAACCCGGTGGTGGAAATTCCCCTCACTGACGAGGACGCACCCAACGCGTTTGTCTCCGTCCTGGTGATCAAGGGATCGCAGGACAACCTGCGCAAACACAAGGAACCCATCCTCCGCCTCGGCTATTGTGAGCTCGCCGTCGAGGTCGTGAAGGAGCGCCTGCAGGTCGCTCTCAAGATTCCGGGAAACTACCACCGCCCCGGCGAGGAGGTCGCCATCGAAGGACTGGTCCGTGACCACGCGGGTAATCCCGTCAGCGGGGCCGAAATCACCGTTTATGCTGAAGACGAAGGTACTCTCGCAGTGGCCGGTTACACCAATCCCGATCCCGTCGGGCACTTCTACGCACCTCGCAGTCTTCGCACCGAAGCAGGCACCTCCCTCGGAAAGATCCTCTCCGAGGATCCCGAACAACGCCACACCTTCAACAAGGGCTTCTTCATTGGAGGTGGTGGAGCAGGCGAGTTCGACAGCCTGGAGGGACCGGAACTGCGCAAGGACTTCAATCCCTGCGCGGTCTGGATGCCCGTCCTGGCGACCAACGAGGAGGGTCGCTTCAAGGTGCAGTTCACTTCCCCGGACACCCTCACCCTCTACCGGGTCATCGCAGTGGCCCACCACGGATCGACTCACTTCGGCCGGGAGGTCTCCGAGTTCACCGTGAAAAAACCCCTCATGCTGGAGCCCTCCACTCCACGCTTTGCCCACCAGGGAGACCGCCTGCAGCCCAAGGTCCTCGTGCAGAACGCCACCTCCTACACGGGAACCTGGGACATTTCTCTCAAGATCGGGAGTATCACGAAATTTGTCGAGCACGGTGAAAAGACGGAGACGAAGTCCATCACCATCCCCGCCGATAGCGACGCCACCGTCACCTTTGACCTGTCCTTTGGTGAAACCGGGCAGACGGACTGGCAGTGGACCGCCACCCCGCGCTCCCTCGACGAAGCCGCTCTCGATGAAAAGCTGCGCCGGGAACTCTCCGACGCGGTGGCCAGCAACTTCGCGATCGAGTATCCCATGCCCCTGCTGAGAGAGAACCGGTTCATCAAGTTCGAGGAACCGAGCGCCGGATACAACATGCTGGAAGGCCTCTCCAGGGAACTGCTCGAAGGTCGTGGTGAAATCGAACTGGAGTTCGGGCGCTCTGTCCTCCTCGAGGCCGGTGGGGCGCTCGATTTTCTCCTCCGCTACCCCTACGGCTGCCTGGAGCAAACCACCTCCAGCACCATCCCCTGGATTGCCGCCCTCAACCTGCGCAATATCGCCCCCACCTTCCGGAACAAGACCGAGAAGGAGATCCGCCGCAATATTCAGGCCGGAGCGGACAGGCTCATCTCGATGCAATGCGACGACGGCGGCTTTGCCTACTGGTCCAGCAGCGACTACTCCGAACTCTGGGCCTCCGCCTATGGAGGGATGGCTCTCCTCCTCTGCAAGGAGGCCGGGGCCAACGTCCCGGAAAGCGTCCTGAAAGGACTACGCCGCTACCTGGCCGATGAACTGCGCGGAATCGGCGAGGCGGAGCACTGGTGGGAGATCGAGACCGCCTGCCAGAGCTGCTTCACCCTCGCACTCGCCGGAAAGCCCCAGGTGGCCTACCACAACAAGCTCCTCGAGAACCCGGAGCGCCTCACCCCCAATGCCCTCAACTTCCTCGCGCTCGCGGTGGCCAGGTCAGGCGCTGACAACGCCGCCGGGCAGGCCCGGGAGATCCTCGCCCTGAAGGGACAGCCCAGAAAAGGCGACCGCCATTTCATGAGCTCCGAGCCAACCGCAGCTCACCGGTTGCTCGCTCTCGTCAACATTGACCCCGAATCCCCTGATTGTGATGAAGCGATCTCCAGGATCATCAAGTCCCGCGGTCGGCGCTCGGGCCACTGGGGGAACACCTGGAGCAATGCCTGGACCGTTTTCGCCCTGGGCGAGTATGCCCGCCGGGTGGAAACCTTGAGCGCGCCACCGGTCATCACCCTTGAAACCGACGAAGGCCGCCAGCAGTTCACCCTCGACGACAAGTCTCCCTCCAGGGTCCTGCGCGTCCCCCTGCATGAAGGCTTCAAGGCCCGGGCGACGACTTCCACAGGCGGTTTCGCACGGGTCAACCTTGCTTCCAAGCCCGCGCTTGCCCCGCAGCAGGCCGTCTCCAGCAACGGCCTGCAGATCCTGCGCCGCTACCACCGCGTGCTCCCCGACGGCAGGGAAGAACGACTGGACCAACCAGCGGTGGGAGACCTCGTGCGCGTGGAACTGCAGGTCACCATGCCCCGCGACGAGACCGTCTACCTCGTCATCGATGATCCCCTTCCCTCCATTTTTGAGGCCGTCAATACTGCCTTCGCCAGCCAGGCCGGTCGTCTGGAGCAGGAGAACGACTGGGAGGTTTCGCATGAGGAACTTCGCGACGATCGCGTCCTCTTCTTTATCGACTCCCTCCCGCGCTCGGGAAGCTACACCGTCTCCTACCATGCCCGCGTGACCTCCGCGGGCTCCGTGGTCGCTCCGCCCGCCAAGGTGGAGGCCATGTACGAACCGGAATTCTTCGCACTCTCGGCAAGTCACAAGTTCACCACCCCCAACCCGCTCCACACCGCCGCCCGTTAACTCACGGACGATTGTCGTCATGATGGTTTTTCTTCCATGGTCCCGCCCCTGCCCATCCTGCGCCTCGTGGTGGGCAGGGATCCGGCAGACAGGAAGAAAAGGACCCCACGGTTTCCTGGCGGCCTCCCTGGGACTGATTGCCTGGGGCCTCCTTCCCCTCGGCTTCGAACTACCGGCCTCCCTGGAGTCGGATCCGGGGCCCTCCCCGCGGATTCTCGACCGCCGCGGGGTGGTGCTCGATAATGTCCCGCGGGCAGACTTCTTCCGCCATCAACCGGTCTCCCTGAAGGAAATCCCGTCCGCTCTTCTCGACGCCACCCTGGTCGCGGAAGACAAGCGCTTCTTCACCCACGACGGCATGGACTACCTTGCCACCGCACGGGCCACGCACGATCTCCTTCGCAATCGCCGGATCGTTTCGGGAGCCTCCACCATCACCCAGCAGCTGGTGAAGATCAGTTCCGCCCCGGCCGAGCGCAACATTCTCACCAAGATCCGCGAAAGCCTTATCGCCCGCCATCTTGAATACCGCTGGTCCAAGCAGGAAATCCTTACCGCCTACTTCAACCGGCTTGACTACGGCAACCACCGACAGGGATGCCGGGAGGCGGCACGATTCTACTTCGGCAAGCCACTCGGTGACCTCTCCCTTGCCGAGTGCGCCCTCCTCGCCGGTCTTCCCCAGTCTCCCAGCCTGCACAATCCCGTCCAGAATGCGGACTCCGCCCTGCAACGCCGCAACTGGATCCTCGACCGCCTTGCGGAGGAACGGGACTACGGTTCCCGGCAGATCGAAATCGCCAAGCAGGAGCCCCTCAACCTCCACCGGGCGCAGCACGAGGAAATGGCCCCCCACGTGGCCTCTTCCCTGCGCGACCGACACCAGTCGATCCGCACCACCCTCGATGCCACCCTGCAGGGCAGGGTCACCGGAATCGTGCGGGAGGAACTGGCCCGACTACGGGAATCCAACGCGCACCACGCTGCCGTGGTCGTGATCGATAATGCCTCCGGAGAGGTTCTCTCCCTGGTCGGCTCGGGAGATTTCCACGATCCGCGGGGAGGCCAGATCGACGGAACACGCTCGCCCCGCTCCGCAGGATCCACCCTCAAGCCCTTCACCTACCTCCTCGCCTTCGAGCGGCGCGGCCTCTTCCCTGGCAGCATCATTGCGGATATTCCCACCCCCTACCGCACCGAGGAGGGCCTCGATCTGCCGGTCAACTACGACCACAAACACTACGGCCCGGTCACGATCCGTTACGCCCTCGCCAATTCACTCAACGTCTCCGCCATGCGCACCCTGAACGATATCGGGGGACCGGCCCCCCTGTATGACCTTCTCGTCCGGACCGGCATTCGCACCCTCGACAAACCTGCCGCCGAATATGGTCTCGGTCTCACCATCGGAAATGCCGAAGTCAGGCTCCTCGAACTGACCAACGCCTACGCCACCCTTGCCCGTCTCGGCACCTTCAAGCCAGCCACCCTGACCTTTCACGCTGATCACTCTCCCGTCCCCGATTCAGATTCCCGCATTGCAACGCCCCAGGCGTCCTACCTCATCGCTGACATCCTCAGCGACAATGCCGCGCGCTCCTCTGCCTTCGGTGCCCAGTCCACGCTCCGCCTTCCCTTCAAGGCCGCGGTCAAGACCGGCACCTCATCCGACTTCCGCGACAACTGGTGTGTAGGCTTCACCAGGGATCTCACCGTCGGGGTGTGGGTGGGAAACTTCGACAACACGCCCCTGCGCGGCGTCTCGGGAGTGAGCGGAGCCGGTCCCATCTTCAAGCGCACCATGCTCACCCTCCACGAAAAACGCGATCCCCGGTGGCTCCAGCGACCAGCCGGCATCACCGGGATCATCATCGACAGTCGTAACGGTCATCGCTACCTCTCCGCCCCCCTGCCCGGGCAACCCTTCGCCACCTCCGAACTCTCCCTCACCCGGCGCCTTCCCGATCCCGTGAGCAGGGCCGACTATGATCGAGATGGCCGCGCCCTCATCGACCAACGCTACCACGAGTGGTTTTCCAGCGCCGACAACCACCGCCGTGACGACCTCGTGCTGGCCGCGGAGCGACCACTCGATCTCTCTCCGCGCATCATTTCACCCATGGCCACCGCCTCCTATCTCCTCGACCCGGAACTCCCGAGTGGTGGGCGGCGCCTTCAACTCCTCAGCAACCTCCCCCGGGGTGCCCACTGGTCCAGCCCTACCCTCTCCATTGATGGAAACGCTGTCTGCCTCGTTCCCGGTCGACATGAGATCACCCTCACCGACTCCGAAACCGGCCTGACCGTTTCACAGGACATCGTGGTGGAGAGCCTCTAATCATCGTGGGGAAGTCCTGTCCCCTCGCCTCCCTCCTTTTCCAAGGCTTGACGAACCGGAGATCCGGACCTGAGTAATGCCCAGGATGAAAGCCCGGGAGACAACCTGCATTACCACCATTATGTTCTCGCTGCTGTTCGTGGTCGGCTCGCCCCAGAGCGCCGGACAGGCGACCGCCCGCGACCCTCTCAAGATTCCCGACCGCGACGAGGGACTGCCCGGCGCCGGCCCCCTGCGGCGCAGTGACTGGTTCCGGGGAGTCTGGCGCAGCCGGCGCGGCTCCTGGCTGAAGAAGACCGAGGCCCAGAAGAACTCGGTGGTCTTCCTCGGCGACTCCATCACCCAGGGCTGGCGCGACGATTTCGGCGGAGCCTTCGATCCGCTCAAGGTGGCCAACCGGGGCATCAGCGGAGACACCAGCCGGGGCCTGCTGGTGCGCCTCCCGGAGGACGTCCTCAATCTCAACCCCAGGGCGGTGGTCCTCATGATTGGCGCCAACGACCTCGCCGAGAAGGCGGACGGGGAAATCGTCTTCGGCAACGTGAAGCTCATCATCGAACGGCTCAAAAAGCACAACCCGAAGATGCCCATCGTACTCTGCGAAACCTTCCCCTGTGCCCCGGACAACTACCGGCCGGTGGCGGAGATCCGCAGGATCAACTCCCTCTATGCCAACACTTACTCCGACGATCCGCAGGTGACCCTGGTCAAGACCTACGGGCTCTTTGCCGGCAGCGACGGCGCCTCCCTGCCCGGGCTCCTGCCCGACCGGGTCCACCCCAACGCAGAGGGCTACAAGGTCTGGGCCGCCGCCCTGCGACCGGTCTTCGCCAAGCTGGGACTCTGAGAAATCCGCAGGCAGGGGCGCACCCGGGACAGCCTGATCCCGGTGCAAACTCTTCTCCCTTTCCGAACCACCGGCACCCGGTAGGATCGGGACATGTGCCGGGCACGATTGCATCTCCCTATCCTTGTTTCGATTCTCTTCTTGGCAGCGGCCCTCCTTCCGATGTTTCGTTCCGGGGCGGTGAATGAAGAAGAAACCACTCCCGGGGATGCCCCCTTCCTCGTGGTCCTGGGAATCGCCCAGGACGCCGGCTATCCGCAGGCCGGGTGCCGGAAGGAGTGTTGTGCCGACGCATGGGCCGAACCGGGGAAACGCCGCCATGCGGTGACGGTCGCTATTGTCGACCCCCGGACCCGGGAGCGCTGGTTCCTCGATTGCTCCCCGCATTTTTCCGCCCAACTGCGCGAACTCAACCGCCTCGCCCCCCCGGAAACCTTCCCGGGAATCGATGGCATCTTCCCCACCCACGCCCACATCGGACATTACACCGGGTTGCTTTACCTCGGACGCGAGGTGATGGGCACGCAGGGCGTTCCCGTCTACACCATGCCCCGGATGAGGAAATTTCTCGAGGCCAACGGGCCCTGGGCCCAGCTGGTCGAACTCGGGAACATCACCCTCCGGGATCTCGCCGCCGGGGAGACCGTCAAGCTCAACGAGCGCCTCAGCCTCACCCCCCTGCTCGTTCCCCACCGCGACGAGTATTCCGAAACGGTGGGCTTCCGCGTGACCGGACCCTCGCGTTCCATCCTCTACCTCCCGGACATCGACAAGTGGACGCGCTGGGAAACCGACATTGCCGAGGTCCTGCAGACCGTCGATGTCGCCTACCTCGATGGCACCTTCTTCGCGGACGGGGAACTCCCCGGCCGCGACATGTCCAGAATCCCCCACCCTTTCATTGCCGAGAGCATGAAGCGCTTTTCCGGCCTCCACGCCACCGAACGCAGCAAGGTGCGCTTCCTTCATCTCAACCACACCAACCCCGCTCTCGACCCGAAGAGCGAGGCGACCAGGGCCATCGAAAAGGCCGGCCACCGGGTTGCGGAACAGGGCGAGAGGGTGGACCTCTGAGCGATCCCCACCGGGGCAGTGCCCCCGGTCCTAGCTGGCCTTCCAGCGTCCGCTCACCTCTTCCAGCCACTGGCGGGCGATCAACTCGTGTCCCTGGGGCAGGGGATGCACCCCGTCCCAGATCCACTGCCCGGGACTCACTGCCCTGGCCGCGACATCGAAGACGTCCTGCATCCTGACCTGCACCGCCCCGAATTCCTTTGCCAGCCGGGTCACGGTGGCACCCATCCGGTCGACCTGAGCCCGGCTGACCTCCCATTGCCCCCCCTTGGTCATCCACCACCCCGACTGCAGGACGAAGGGGTCAATCAGCACGATCCGCAGGTCCGGATTGGACTCGCGGCTCCGCTTCAGCACCTCGCGGTATTCCGCCTCCCACTGGTCGGCCTCAAATTTCCTCTTCTGGTCCACCACCCGGTCATTGACCCCGACGAGGACGCTGAGCAGGTCGGGCTTCATCTCGATGACATCCTTCTGCCACCGGGCCTTGAGATCCCGCATCCGGTTGCCACTGATCCCGCGGTTGAAGAACTCCAGCCCCGCTTCCGGCAGGTCAACCCCGAGCCGGGCGGCAATGAGGTAAACGTAGCTGTGCCCGAGGTAATGGTTGCGATCCTTCTCGTTACGGCCCCACTTCATGTCGGTGATGGAGTCCCCGATGAAGAGGAGGCGGCTTCCCCCGGGGAAGGACGGCCTGCGGTAGTCGTAGCCGCCGGGTAGGGATTGAGCCCCGGCACCAGGAGAAGTTGCCACTCCTGCAGCCATCACCCCGGAACAGGCTGCCCCGGCCTTGAGAAACTGTCGCCGATTCGTTCCCTGCATTCGTGAACCCTGAAGCGGGGAGAAGACCGGGTCGACTGCGAAAACATGCAAGCAGCACCGGGGAATTGAGAGCCCCATGGGCTCCTTCCAATGGATCCCTTCAGAAGGCTAGCTGACCGCAGCCGATTTCCTGCGCCCCACCAACCCCACCTCCCGGGCTGCCATCCAGCCCGGCCCTGAAAACGATTTCCCGGTAATGACCGGCCTGACTGAGTGACCTAGCCCGGGCTGGTCAAGGTGGGGTCTGCCTGCTTGTTTTGTCCCATGAGACTCTCCGCTTCTCTCTCTGTTCTCATGGCGCTGCCCGTCGTGGGAGCTCCCACTCTCCTCGACGACCAGTTCTCACTCTTCAGGGGATGTCACATCTACAAAGTGGCCGAGTCCAACCTCACCGGAGGATCGTACGACCTGGTCTTCGATGGTCAGGGGCGGTTGTTGATCGGGGATGGACAGAATCTGCGACGCCTGGCTGACACCGATGGAGACCAGGTTTATGATCAGTCGGAGGTCATTGCGGAAGGACTCGGAGGACGCGGCCCCCAGGGGTTGGTGGTTTATGGCGACAGGGTCTACGCAGTGGGCGGGGACGGGGTTCAGCTTTTCAGCGGCTATCTCGCAGGTGGGAAGCTGAAGCACGAGGGGAGGCTGGGTGAGCCGTTCAATACGGGTGGTGATCACGCCGCCCACACGCTCCTGCGTGGCCTGGATGGCTACCTTTATCTCGTGTCCGGTGACGGCGGTGGGACCGGGGACCGAAAACACATCACGGCCAAGAGTTCGCCGGTTCTCTTTGAGCGAACCGCTTCGGTGTTCCGATTCGATCCGGCCGGGGAGAAGTGGGAGTGCATTGGTTCCGGAGGAAGGAACCCGCCCAGCCTGGGGATGAACTACCTGGGTGAGTTCTTCAGCTTCGACAGTGATATGGAGTTTCATGTCGATGTTCCGTTCTACCGTCCGGTCAGACTGCATCACTGGGCGACAGGTGGTGATCAGGGATGGCAGGGAGTGGGAGCTTATCCCAAGTACTATCTCGACAACCTGCCCGGAGTGCTCGATGTCGGTCGCGGTTCGCCTGACTGGGGGATCTTCTACGAGCACAATCAGTTTCCAGGGCTGTTCCGCAATTCGTTCCTGGCTTGCGATTACCAGTGGAAGTCGGCGACCACGGGCGGCTATGCCAAGCCGGGGCGCCTGCTCATGTTTTCCCTGGCGCGGGAAAAAGCGACCTGGAAGGCAGAGCTGATCACGGTGGCTCAGCCCAAGCAAGGGGCAGTTGATGCGAACGGAAAAAGAATCAACTTTGGAGTGGTTGATGTCGATGTGGCCCCTGATGGCAGCCTGGTCGTCAGCGATCACAACCAGGGGATCTGGCGCATCTTTCATGACAAGTCGGAGAGGCCGGTGGTGCCCGGAATCGTTCCTGAGGCGAAGCGTTCAAATGGCTCGCTTCTCTCGCGATTGCTTGAATCGCCACAGCCGATGTCGGAGTGGGGCCGGATGGCGGAGGAGCGCCTGCTCGGTCAGGATGAGGATCTGCTCGGGCGGGTTCGTTCTGCCTTGCTCGATCCCAAGCGGCCCTTGAATCAGCGCCTGCGGGCGGTGCGTCTCCTCGCTCCGGGATTCGAGGAACTGCCCGGCGAGTTCCTCCAGAGGATGGCCGAGGATCCAGAGCCTGAGATCCGGGGTCAGGCCGCCTGGTTGTTGGGAATCCGGCAAAAGAAGGAGGAGGCAGGGCTGGCCCTGCAGTTGCTGGAGGACGAGGATCCCTTCGTTCTCCGGCGGGCCCTTGAAGCGCAGATGCGCCTGCAGAACCCCTCGGCAGTGCCGCGGCTATCCACCCTCCTCGGCCACCTTGATCGCTTTGTGGCCTACGCTGCGATGACGGCGCTGGCCCACCATCCGACAAAGGTGATCCAGGAGAACCTGACCACCGAACCGGGGGGAATCATGCGTGCATTAGTGGCCACCAACATTCGGCGGGAACGAGCCGGGCCAGAGGTTGTTCATTCCCTGGTGGCGATCCTGCTCGATCGGGTGGAACTGGGCGATGGCGATACCACGCGGGAGGAACACCTAAACCTGCTTCGCATCCTTGGCCTGTTCCGCGCTGAGATTCAGCAGAACAGGAAGCTGACCGCGGAAGTTCACGAGTTCCTGCTCAAGCTGGTGAATTCGGAGGATCCCCGGTTTCGCTGGGAGCATGTGCGGCTCTGTGGAGACTACGATGTGGCTGCGGGTTTTGCGCCGATCCTGGGCATGCTGGAAAAGGAAAAGGATGGCGTCACGCAGTTCCACCTGGCTGGTGCACTGGCCAGGATCTCCAGGGGATGGACGGATGCGGAGAGCCTGCGACTGATCCGGTGGCTGCTTTCAACTCAGGAAGGCTGGTTTGCCGAGCGCGATGGCAAGGGGCTGCAATTCGGCGGGTTCTGGAACACGGTGGTCAACCAGTTGGCAGGTCGACACACTGCTGCGTTGATCGTGCTCGCTGATCGATTAAGAGCTGACAGTGATCTTGCGAAGGTGGCCTACAAGGCGATCCGCGGAGCACCCGATGCCGACAGGGTTCTGCTCAAGGCGTTTCAGGCTGCCAAGAGTGATGCTGACCGGCGGCGCCTGATCGGGTTGTTGCATGAAGTGAGAAGTCCTTTCGTGGCGGAGCAACTTCTCGGGGATCTCGATGCCACGAAAGAGACCAGTCAGCGAGAGGATCTCATCGCTGCCCTGGCGGCCCAACCGCTCCCTGCTGAACGCGGGGATCTCTTCGTGAAGGGACTGCTGGAGATCGAATCAGACGCCGCAGTGGAGCGTTGTGCGGCCCGGATTGTGGCCGATGGCAAGGCTTTCGCTGAATACGGCGACGGGGTGAAAGCGCTCTCGATTGGCAACTGGAACGGCGATCAGGCGGTGGCCTTCCGCTTGATTGAATTGATGAGCATCTACCCGCAGATCGGATCCACCCTGGAGCGCGCCCTTCAGACCTTGCACGTGCATCAGCGTCCCAGTTTTCGGGCTCCGATGCAGGTGATCTGGTCGTCTGTGGAGCAGATTGCGGACGATCAGGCCTGGTTTGCGCGCTCCTTCGAGGTGAACGGGAATGCTTCCCGGGGTGTGTTGATGATCACTTGCGACAACGAGTTCGAGGTGTTTCTCAATGGCAGGAGAGTTGGGGAGGGCAGGGACTGGGGAACTCCGAAGCGGATTGACGTCGGCAACGGGTTGCGAGAGGGCCGGAATCTCATTGCGATCGAAGGCCGCAACGAGAGTGGTCCGGCAGGCCTGGCGGTGATTCTGCAATGGACTACGGCGCAAGGAGCACAGACGCTGGTGACCGACACAACCTGGAAGCTCAGTCGTTCCCGTCCTCCCAGGGGCTGGGAGAAAAAAGGGGCGGAGCTTGGAAGCTGGGGGATTGCCGTCGATGTGAGTGGCCCGACCTCGAACGTGATGGAGGCGATGTCGTCCTTTATGGAGAAGGCGCCCCTTCATCTCCCGGAAGAGGTGCTCGAGTACTGGCAGATCTGGTTCCGCGAGAAGTTCGGGCATCCCTGGATTGCACGCAATGTGATCACGCAGGCCGAGGTGTTGACCGACGCGAACCTGCACAAGCTGATTGCGGGCATGAGCGGGTTCCGGGGCAATGCCGCCAGGGGACGGAAGATTTACCTGCAGGCCACCTGCTTCGCGTGTCACGGCGGTCTCAAGGGCCAGGCCGGCAGTCTTTTCGGACCACCGTTGGCGGGTGCCACTCAGCGCCTGAACCGGCAGGAGTTGGCGGACGCGATCGTCTATCCGTCCAAAGTTGTTCAGGATCGTTTCAAGGCGACCGAGGTGATCACCACCAATGCCGGGACCCTCAGCGGCTTCGTGACCGAGCAGACCAATGAGTTTGTCTCCATCACCGATGTGCAGGGTCAGGTCACACGCCTTCCGCGCGAGCAGGTGAAGGCGATCAGGACGCAGGAACAATCATTGATGCCGGCCAAGTTGCTCAACGCCCTGAAGAAGGAGGAAATCGTCGATCTCATGACCTTCATTCACGAGATGAAGTAGCATCCCACGGTCATTACCCAATTTCCTTTCAGTCAGTCGCTTTATCTCATCTCATGAAATCACTGATCGTGGACGAGGTTCTGCATGTCGTGACCGGTGCGTTCGGCTATACTGGCCGATCGATCGCCCACCGTCTTCTGGAGAAAGGAATCCGCGTCAGAACACTGACCAACGCAATCGGAAGGGACGATCCTTTCGACGGCGGGGTGGAGCTACATTCACTGGACTTCGATGACCACACTGCACTCGTGGAATCATTGAGAGGAGCGGAAGTGCTCTACAACACCTATTGGGTCCGTTACAATCATCCTCGTCGCAATTTCGATCATGGAATAGCGGTGGAGAACAGCAGGCGTTTGTTCGCAGCTGCGGCTGAAGCCGGAGTTGAGAGAATCGTCCATCTCTCCGTCGCCCATCCGCACAAAGCCCCTGACTGGACCTACTTCCGGGGTAAGGTTGCTGTCGAGGAACTCCTCCACGCCTCCAATCACTCCCATGCGATTCTTTGCCCAACCGTATTGTTCGGTGGTGGGCGGAATGTCCTGATCAACAACATCGCATGGATGCTGAGAAAATTCCCGCTATTCGGCGTCTTTGGCATGGGGAACTATTCCATCCAACCTGTGCACGTCAAAGACGTCGCCAGAGTCGCCGTAGAGCAAGGCGAGGCGCGTGAGAATGTGACGCTGGATGTCACCGGGCCCGAGACTTTTCGCTACAAGGAGTACATCGGTCTGATGGCGAAATCGATGGGCCTGCGTCGACTCATCCTGCCTGTTCCTTCGACCGCTGGCTGGCTTTTCGGGAAGTTCCTAGGAATATTTCTGCAGGACCTAGTCATCACCAGGGCAGAGATTCGGGGACTGAAGCGGGGGCTGATGGCATCGGACGAGGAACCACTGGGAGTCCACAGATTCTCCGAGTGGATTGCAGAACATGGGAGTGAATTCGGCAAGTCCTACCAGAATGACCTCAAAGAACGCGACTACCGTTCACCTTCCGATGGTTGATTCACAAGGGAGCTATTCTATGAAACCAGAGGAAATGGAGAAGGCCATTATCCGTAATCTTGCGGACAAAACCGGTCGGTCGCTTGAGGAGTGGTTCGGGGTGTTGAGAGATACTGATTTGTCAGAAAAACGCGAACTGAAGGAACATCTCAAAGCTGTTCACGGTGTGGGGCATTTTCAGGCTCAAACAATCATCAAATTCTACCTTCTCGATTGATTCGGATAAGTGGATTGGTAGCGTCTGAAAGAGACCACTGAAAGCCCATTGACTCAGCCAATTCGAGTCAAAGGGTGTTTAGTACAGGAACCTTTTGCTTCACCGTTAAACAGATTCAATCAGACCTCCACTCCCCCCAGCCTGCCGGCCCGTTCCGGCGCCTTGACGAAAAACCAATTTCCTTTCAATTAACTATTCGGAGGACTTCAGCAAGGAGGTCGTCCGCAAATTCTTGAAAACGAGCATGATGCAAAAATTCCCCTCTTGACCAAAGACCAAAACAGTTTCCCCTGTCCGGTCAGGAGCCCGCTTTATCGACGGGACAGTCGCCATGAAAAAATACGCAGCATCATTCCGCAGCTTCGCCCCTGCAGCGCTCTTCACCGTCATTGGTGGTGGGCTTCTCCTCAATTCCGCTGGAGCGGAAACGGTGTTCAGCCAGGACTTCGAAAACGGACTGGGACCGAATGAATCGGTGGCCGGATCGTTCAGCATCAACGACAGCCTGGCCTCCATCAACAACGGAACTCTCGTGATGGGGCACTCCGTTCCCTACGGTGCTCTCGGAGGGGCGGCAACTCTCCTGCCATCCTACTCCTACTACGAACTGACGCTGGACTTACGCAGGGTCACCGATGTCGAAATGCGGTTCGACTTCAGTGGAGCGATCGAAAAGGACTACGACGGATTCAATCTCGTCGCCACGACCGAACCCCAGGTATCGCCACCGACGGGACTGCTCACGCCGGCGGCCGGGTCCGCCTTCCAGTATGACGCGGATGCCCTGGTCCAACACGGAGCTTCATCTCCAGAACTCGGAGCGATCGCCTGGTCCTCACCGGCTGATCCGTCCGTCGTGGTGAAGGACCTCGCCGCCGTCTTCGATCTCTCTGCCTTCAACGAGGAGAAGGTCATCATTCGCTTCCAGTTCGGCACCGATGTCTTCGAAGGCGGGGACGGGGCCAACTTCGATAACATCGTGGT
>Ga0310120_10000351_pt1 | contig 36829 bp, 27 predicted proteins | sample CB27_AW_983_MG_FD_203506 | JGI IMG/M metagenome (GOLD analysis project Ga0310120, IMG submission 203506) | Marine microbial communities from Western Arctic Ocean, Canada - CB27_AW_983 | ecosystem: Environmental > Aquatic > Marine > Oceanic | place: Canada: Western Arctic Ocean | collected...
CCAGGGTCCGGGCAAACACGTGATCTCGTTCACAGTCGTGGTGGACTGTCCAGACGGCGAAGAAAGCCGTCAGGCACTCACCGATGGCCATGCAGCAGATGTGAAAACGTAACCAGTGGATGTCGAGGATCAGGAAGGCCGTGGCCACCAGCGACAGCAGGGCCAGGGATTCAAACAGGATCCATTGCCGCCGACGTGCGTTTCCAAAGTAAATCCCATAGCCCAACAGCAAAAACGGAAAGATCGGGCCAAACAGCAGTGCCCGCCAACCACTCATCCTGGCACTGGCGGCCTCGATGTCCTCATCTTCCATGCAGTACTTGTGGTGTCTCAGGTGGTTGACCTGGACCGAGTGCAACGGCCATCCCATCAACAGGCTCAGCCCGAAGATGACCCACTCGGTTGCCAGGCGGGGAATCCCCAGCGCGTAGTGATATCCATTGTGGACCACTCGCAGACCTGTCAGAAAAAAAATGAAAGAAAAGACCAACGCCGGTCCATAGAACAACCAGTGTGTGTTGCCTGCGAAATGGGTACAGAGCAGCGCACCGGCCAGCCAGGGAAAGACAAGCACCAGTTCGCAGAGCACCTGCGTTCGTGACAGTGTCGCCAGGTCCCGCCAGACAAGATTGCGGACACGGGGATCGAACAGGTTTTCGTTTGCCACAGGTCGGCTACCGATTTCTTGTGCTGGTTCTCGCGCCAGATAACACGAAGTCCACCTGACTTGCAACAGCCCAGAGCCTCAGCGAGCACTGGGGAAAACTTGGCCTCAACGGCCTGACGATCCTGTCCGCCGCCGCAGCCGAGAGCCTCAGTAAGCACAAGGGTGTACTGGAGCTCGATTTGGAGGAGATCTCTGAATCCGCCGTCGAGATCCTCCGCCGGCACCCGAGCTTCCAGGACGACGACAATGACGAAGACTGGGACGAGGACGACGAGTAATCGGTCCGCTTCCCACCGCGACGACCCCGCGAAAACGCTGACGGCCCCCCGTTTGACGCCGGGGACCGTGGTTCGGATCTGGCGGTTACCGCCCCTGAGCGGCCTCGACGACAGCCAGGAGCGCCGTGCGAGTGTCCGGCGAAAGCGTGTGCCAGGCCTCGATCACGCGGGCCAGATCGAGGTCGATTAGGCCGTTTTCGGCTTCAACTGCACCCGCTTTCGCATCGGCCGTCTCCGAAACTTGCACACGTCTCGGGGAAAACGGCTTTTGTTCAAGTCCTGCTCGGGGAGCTTGCCCCTCTGGCGGCTTCTCGCAAATCGCCGCATCCCCCGGCCAAACAGGGGCTTGAGTGCTGAGGGCCAGTTCGCGTTGCGACGCCGGATTGGAACATCTCGTCGAGAACCCACCATTGGGCCTTGGAGTCGAAGCCACTGCGAGCCGACTCTCACTTTCCTGTTGCATACAACCACGCGATAGGAAATGCCCGCCAACGAGTTTTGCCGTTCCCTTCCGGAGGAGTTACGCCGTAGTTGATGAAGATCTTGTCTTCGGAGAGGAAGATGGTCGGGTAGTGATAGTGCGTGAAGTCGTCCGGAATTTCGCCCAAGATCTCGTTCGGGCCGCTTCCGCCTCGAATCATCGCCTGTAGCGGCGGGGGTTTGACTTGCGTGACCTTCGCATCGATTCCGGGGCTGACTTCCAGGTTCCGGCGATGGATCCACGTCTGACCGTCGTCCCTGGAAATGGCAATTGTGAGCCGGCCACGCCGGTAGCCTCTCTTGATCTCTGCAGCTGACATCTGGTTCCAAACCATCACCAGATCGCCCGTCTTCGGAAGCCGCTTCAACATCGCCGGCGAACTGGACATGGCCAAGTCGGTCAACTGCACTTTCAACCAGTTCTTGCCACCGTCGGAGCTGAAACTCCTGAGGATTCGACCACAGGTGGACCGCATGAAGCACAAGAGGCGGCCGTCTTTGAGTTCGGCCACCACCGGTTCTTCGCAGGTCAGGTGTCCCAGGTGGCCGTCTTTGAAGTAACCGACCATGAATCCCCTGGCCTGGCCGGAAATGCAACTCTGCCAGGTCTTGCCGTCGTCATCGCTGTAGCAGACGAAACTGCCGGACATTTCCGGGATGTGGGTGTGGGTTTCCAGCAGGATCTTCCTGCCCTTCCAGATCGCATACCCGCCGCGGTCAGTCGTTGTGTAATCGGGATGGTTCCCGTACATGCCGAAGTAAAAGGGAACGACGATTCGCCCCTTGTACTTTGCAGACCGGAGTTGAATCGCGACACCGTTGAGTTTCCAGCCGAGAGTGAGGGGATTGATCTGGCCACCCCGTTGCCAGGTCTTTCCTCCGTCGGCTGAAGTTTCCGAAAACCGGCCACTGGTCTGGAACAGCTTTCCAGACAACAACCGCAAAAACCGGGGACGTTCGTCTTTCACGGCTTCGAATGAGACTTCTCCAGGCGGAAGTTCACCGGCGCCAGCCGAGATGCAACAGCTCAGCAGAACTGCCATGACCGCCGCCGCAATCCCGCTGACACGAACGGGACAGCCACGAAGTGCGAGCGAGTGTACCCGGGAACGGAAAACATCAGTCGTACCCGCGGCATGTGCGAGGAGGAGGCTCGGAGCCACAACGTGCAACGGTGTTTGGTTCATATCGAGATTCTCTCGGACCTTCATTTTCTTGGATGCAAATCGAGATGAGTATATATGTACCCGAATCAATCCGCAGGGAAAAAGCACGGATCCCCGCTGGCCAAGTCCAAGTAGTTACGCCTTGTCTCTGCCGACACTTTCGCCCGAAGCCGGGGGGGCATGGTTCGGATCCAGTGGGTTGAACGCCGGGGCTGAGGTGGGCAGACTCGAGGGCCCGGACTGTCCTGCGGGCGACAGACTCGGCAACGGTTTACAACCTTTGTGTTCGAGGCCGACGATGACATCTTCTTGCGATGACTCAACCAAGAGGCTCGGTGATCACGTGAGTCGGGCCACCGTGATATTTGGCTCGCGTGGGATTCGGTGGTGGGTCTGCGCGTCCGTGACCTGCCTTGTTCTGTCGATGAGTATTCGGGCTGAGGGGCCATCAAAAACTCCGTTGACAGACCGGGCTGTCGACCAGATTCGCCGGCAGGCGAAACACATGGCTCGTGGTAATCCGTCGGTGTCTCCCGAATTCTTCTCTGCCCTGGTGACGGCCAATTTTGTGCAGGCACGAATAAGTTCTCTGAACTACTCCATTCTCAGCATGGAGAAGAAGAAACTGCCGGCCAGTGTCGAGCAGTGCCTGGAAAAGAGGGCGGGAATCTGTGGCAACCACGTGGCCGTTTTTCTCGAGATCTCGAAGCGAATTGGCCTCCGGGCGAGGCCGGTGGAATTCTATTTCCGTGGTGACAAACCGCAGAAGAACCACAGCCACATTTGTGCCGAGGTTTTTTACCGGGGGCACTGGCGGTTGTTCGACATCACCTGGGGAACCTACTTTCCGATTCCAGGCAGTCGTCGCGATGACCTGGCCGATGTGTCACGGCTTCGGTCCGATCGTCGCAGCCGTGATTGGGCCATCACCAATCAGTCCAATCTCTGGTATCAGAACTGGATTGCCAGCAGCCTGGATCCGCTGGAGTACCTTGATGCCCCGCAGATGGACATCCTTCGTGGCAGACGTGGGACAATTCGCCTGCGAGCATCAACTCGTGTTAACCATCGCGATATGTTTCGCCCTCTTCACCAACCGAACTTCGTCGGACGAAACAACGCACATCAGGATTATGGCTCGGTGGTGGTTCTCTTGGAGAAACCCGATCCGAAAGCGACTGTGATTGACCTGGATGTCCTTGGCCTCGCCGGCAAGGGATCGCTGGTGATTTTCTGTGGCGAGGAGCGACACACGATTCCCTTCGCCACCATCAAGTCGGGCCAGTCGCTGAGAACTCGGTTGTCCCAGCCGATAGGCAAACAGCGGATTCGTTTGGAGGCCAGGCCGGATGAGCCTGGTGGTGTGGCCTACGTCGTCTACCGAGTGATTTCGCTGGGCAGTTGAAGCGAGATGTGGCACAAGAACGCCGGCACTTTCCCCGGTGATTGCACGACATCGCGAGTCGTTTTCCGGTCAATGGACCGCCACGGTCCCAGCCGATACCATCTCTGCCGAATTGCCTGTTTCGCGAAAACCTTCGGGGGAGTGTGTCATGGAGATCCGGCTCGTCTTTGCCGTCTCGTTGTTCTTTCCGCCGGTCCTTCTCTTCGGGTTCTTTGTCGTCAATCCACGTGAAGAAATGGTGATCCTCCGTTTCGGCAGATACGTGACGACGCTCAAGACACAGGGCATCCGCTACATCCACCCGGTCGGACGCAGTCTGCGACGGATTTCGACTCGCGATGCGACCCTGGACATCGCCACGACGACCGTCGTTGAACGCAACGGCAATCCGATTCTGATCAGCGCCGTGGTGGTCTACCGCGTCGAGGACTCGAAGAAGGCGGCACTCGACGTCGAGGACTACAACCGGTTCATCGCCGACCAGGCCAGTGCCGTCGTCAAACGTGTCAGTTCGACTTTTCCCTACGAGTCCGCCGATCATTCCGAACCCTGCCTGAAGGTCGAGAGCGAGGAGGTGACTCGGGCCTACGTGGAGGACCTGCAGGAGGCGGTGAACCCGGCCGGAATCCGGGTCCTGAATGTCCGGCTCAACGACCTGACGTACGCCCCCGAAATCGCACAGGCCATGCTGATGAGACAACAGGCCATGGCCCTGATCGACGCCCGAAAGATGATCGTCGAAGGTGGTGTCGAGATCGTCAAAGATGCTGTCAATCAATTGCATGAGGCTGGGCAGCACCTGTCAGATCAGCAGCGAGAGGTCCTGATCACCAATCTGCTGGTCGTGCTCTGCAGCGGCGAAAGACCACAACCTGTCGTCCAGATCCAGGCTCAGTCCACCTGACAACCGCCGTGGCCGTGACACGAGACGCGAGTGTATGGAGAAACCGTGGTGAGCCGGATTTACAGTGATCAGCAACTCGACCTTCTCGCCCAGGAGTTCAATGACCGCGGGTTCCTGAAGGTCGAGAATGCGCTGAGCAGTGACCAGGTGATTCGCTTCAATACCGCGGTCGAACGTCACCGGAATGCTCATCCCCAGAGATGGGTGGAATTGAGCGATTCGTTTCGAGAGGGAACCAACGTACTTCCCGACACGGGAGATTTCGACGAGGCGATCGAGAACCCCAGGACACTCGAAATCCTGCGTACGATCATCGGGGAGGAGATCACCTTCGAGGAATTCGCGATCATGCTCCGCGACTCCACCTCGAATCTCGGTGAGGTCAAGGGGTGGCACCGGGATATCGTCCGCGAATACGACCGGCGGATGGAGATCGACGCGGTTTCGGTCATGGTCTACCTCAGCGACGTTACCGAGAATGACCATTGTTTTGCGATCGTGCCGGAGACACACAATCGGCTGGTCGACACGAATCCGCTCGACGTGGCGCCCCATGAGGGTGTCGATGTGCTGGGACCGGCTGGAACCGCAGTGATCTTCCATGCTCGCGCAATTCACTGCGGCCGGCTCAAGGCTCACAGCAACCAGCGTCGCACTTTGCAGGCCTACTATTCCCGCTGGCGAGACCAGAGAACAGCCGAGTGGTCCGACATCCCCGAGCGGCTGCACACCAAGACCGATCCGGCACTGCCCCACCGCTTCTACGCAAAATGGAACGTGTCCAACATTCTTGAAGGTGTCGGCAAACGCCCGGCTGATCTCTCGCCCGACCTGTCCATCAGCGAGGTGATCCAGGAAGTCCAACGTCGTGGCAGGAAGGCAATGTGATCGCCGTCGTACGGTGGGGACGTGTTGGTTCCAGCGTCGTCAGCCCGTTCCGCCCTGGTGCCTCGCCGGCGGTGGGCAGCAATCGACAGGACAGAGGTCCGGGCTCGGTGGGCAGGTTCCCACACACTCCCTGTCGCCCCCGGAGATCCTCTCGACGATCAGTTTTCGGATCATTGAGATGAACCGCGGATGCGTTCCGACAGTGGCGCATCGGACCATGTTCAGCCCGACGCGTTCACAGGTTTCTCTCGCCTCGTGATCGAGGTCGTAGACCACTTCCATGTGGTCGGACAGGAAGCCGATCGGGACCACGATCACATCGCCGATGCCGTCGGACCCGAGTTTCTCGAGATGATCGCAAATGTCCGGCTCCAGCCATGGGATGTGCGGGGGTCCGCTGCGGCTCTGGTACACCAGTTCCCAGCGGTCTTCGCTCACACCGTTGGATTCGGCGACCTGCCGGCTGGTTTCCAGGAGTTCAGCGGTGTAATCACATTCCTGGGCCATTGACTCGGGAATGCTGTGCGCGGTGAAGGCGATTCGGAACGCCGAACGGCCTTGCGCACCCAGCTGAGAAATCGCATCCTGCAGGCAATCCGCACACGCGGCAATGAAGTCCGGGTGGTTGTAGAACACCCGGATCTTATCCACGGCCGGTGCCCCCTCGCCGACGACCTCCTGGGCAGACTGGATGTTCTCTCGATACTGGCGGCAACTGGAATATGAGCTGTAGGCAGCCGTCACAAAGGCCAAGGCCCGTCGAACGCCGTCCCGTTTCATCCGACCCATCGTGTCAGCCAGCATCGGATGCCAGTTGCGGTTGCCCCAGTAGATGGGCAGGTCGATCTGGTGCGAATTCAATTCCTGGCCCAGCGACGTGATGAGGTCACGACACTGCGAGTTGAGCGGACTGACACCATCAAAACGGGCGTAGTGCTCCGACACCTCCTGCATCCGCTCGCGTGGCACATCTCGGCCGCGGAGCACGTTTTCGAGAAACGGAACCACGTCGTCCGATCCTTCCGGGCCGCCAAATGAGACAACCAGGACGGCATCGTAGTTGGCCCCCTCCGTTGCCGTGTCCGCCATCGGTGCACTCGTTGAACCCAATGCCTGCCATCGTCATTTCGACGGGCTTCCAATTCACGCGGCTGGACCAGGTCTCGTGGCAACAGCGATGAACTGCCGCCGAGAAAACCCAGAGTTTCGCGGATTGCCTTCAGCAGCCCGGTCGTTTTCAGGGATTCTAGTCGATGGTGTGGAGTTTGCGACAACCACAACCAGTACGCCCGTCGTATCCGGCTCTTATTTCGCGGAGATCGTCGAATATCAACGTGGCCACGACCTGCAAACGCGTCACCGGGGTTAATTTCAGAACAGAATCTCAGGTTGCGTTCCGTTGCGTGATTGGCGATCCTGCACACCGTTAGGTGTGGCAGGACGCCGCCGACAGCTGTCAGCAAGGTTGAGGGCACGATGGTTACCACAACTCCCGAACACGTTGATCACTTGCCCGTTACGGGCCGTGCTCCAGCACGTCATTCCACAGGCGGAGGCCGGACGACTTTTGTGGTCTCGCTTTTGATCGCCGGGGCCGCACTGCTGGCCGTCGCGGCATGGACATTTGCCTTTGACGGCTCGTCCACCAACGCCACGCTGATCTTCTACGAGGTGAGACGATCGGACCTGCCGATCCAAGTCACAGAAAACGGCAACCTGCAGAGCCAGAAGACCACCGAACTGCGGTGCGAGGTCGAGAACTTCGGTCGCGAGCGATCCGGGACACAGATCCTGACGATCGTAGAGAACGGAGAGTACGTCAAAGAGGGTGATCTGCTTGTCGAACTCGACTCCGCGCTGATCACCGAACGACTTGACGAGCAGGAACTTCAGACCGAGCGACAGCGAAACGAACAGATCCAGGCCACGGTCACCTACGAGAACCAGAAAACCCAGAATGAGACCCTCCTGGCCGAGGCGAAGCTTCAACTGGCTCTCGATGAACTCGGACTGCAGCAATACGAGGACGAAGAGGGCGGCACTTTCCAGTTGGACTTGCAGTTACTGGACCTCAATATCCAGACGGCCGAAGCCAACCGCCTGATCCGTCAGACCGATCTCAAGGGCACCGAACAACTCGCCAAGCTCGGTTACCGGAGCAAGGGTGATCTCGAACAGGCCCGCCTGGCCGCACTTTCGGCCGATACCGAGGTCGCGCGTCAGGTTTCCACTCGGAAGGAAATGGTCGACTACACCTACCGCAAGACGAAGATGGAACTCGAAGGCAAGGTCGCCACCGCGAAGCGGAACAAGATCCAGGTTGGGCGAAACAACGAGGCCCAGCTGCTGCAGGCAGAGGCCGCCAAGAATGCTGCTGACAACGCCTTCAAAAAGGAGAAGGAGAAGCTCGCCAAGTACAGGAAACAGCTCGACAGGTGCAAGATCTTCGCTCCGCACGAGGGGATGGCGACCTATGCCGTTGAACGTGACAGGAAGTCACACGTCGGCGAAGGGAAGACGGTTCATGAACGACAAAGGATCATCACGTTGCCGGACCTCAGCTCCATGGAGGTCAAGATCGGAGTCCATGAATCGGTTGTCAAGTCGATCGAACCGGGCCTTCGTGCCACGATCACCGTCGATGCGTTCCCGAACCGAAAATTGAAGGGCAGGGTGAAGTCTGTTGCCGTGCTGGCCGATCGCGGCGAATGGCACAGCCCCGAGGTCAAAGTCTACGGCACGATCGTGACGATCGACGAGGACATGGACATCGAAGGCCTGCGGCCGGGAATGTCGGCCGTGGTCGAAATTCATGTCGAACGTGTCAAGAGCGTGCTGACCGTACCGGTGACGGCCATCGCCCAGGTCGGCGACGACAACTGGGTCTACGTGGAATCCGATGGTGGTGTCGAAAAGAAGAAGGTCACACTCGGCAAGACCAACGAGACGTTCATTGAGATCTGCGAAGGACTCGCCGAAGCAGACCGCGTCGTGGTCAACCCGATGGCACTGCTCCAGGCCGAAAACCTTCAAGGCAACGAGATCGATCCCGAAAACGGTCTCGATGAATCGATCGAATACGGCTTGAGTGACGAAGACAAGAAGCAAAGCAGTGCCGTCGAGAAAGACGGCAAGTCCGCCAAACAGGGTGGCAAGAAGACCAGGAAAGGTGGCAAACCTGCCAAGAAGGGCAGTGAGTCCGCCAAGTCCTCCAGTAAGGGCGGCTAGTAGGTCCACTCGGGACGCAACGGACCTGGTCCCGGCGGATCCAAGACCGACCCGGTCTTCCTTCGATTCCGCGGATGGCTCGTAAACGCCATGTGGTTGCAGACTCTCAAGCTCGGCATCAAGAGCCTTCTGCTGCACAAGTTGCGCAGCCTGTTGACCATGCTGGGGGTGATCCTGGGCGTCGGGTCAGTTATCGCGATGCTGGCCATCGGCGAGGGGTCCAAGCGCGAAGCGTTGGAGCGAATCCGACGACTGGGGGCCACCAACGTGATCATCCGCAGCGTAAAACCCGGCCAACAGGGTGCAGAGGAAGAAGACGACGGCCAGGACGAGTCCTCAAGCCCCGTCGTGGAATACGGGCTCCAATACAAAGACCTCGAACGCCTCAAGGGCACGCTGTCGACGATCCATCGTGCAGTGCCGATCACCCTGATACGCAAACGGGCCCAGGCGATGCATCGTGGGATTCCCAACGCTCGAATCCTGGGCACGACGGCGGAGTTCGTCGAAGTCAAGAGCCTCACAATGGCCAGGGGCCGTTTCCTGAGTGACTCGGACCTGTCGCGAGGGGCCAATGTCGCCGTCCTCGCAGCCGGTGCAGCCACAAAGCTGTTCAATTTCGAAGACCCGATTGGCCGGCAGTTGCGGCTGGGCAGGATGGCCTTCCGTGTCGTGGGCGTCATCAGCCCACAAGGATCAGGCAATGCAGTGGCCGGAGGATTCGGTGGCCAGGATTTCAACAAGGACATCTACATCCCGTTGTCCACCGCCCGGAGTCGATTCGGCACGCTGCGAATCATCGGCAGGTCTGCCAGAAAGACCTTTGAACGCAACCAGTTGAGTGAAATCACGCTGACTGTCGTCGATCAGAACAAGGTCAGCCAGACCGCTGCAATGGCCCGCAAGATTATCGCGGCCCATCACGCAAACACCAACGACATCGAGGTGCAGGTCCCCTTGGAACTGCTTCACCAGGCCGAGGAGGAGAAGCGGATCTGGAACCTCGTACTCGGCTCGATCGCGGGGATTTCGCTGCTGGTCGGTGGGATCGGCATCATGAACATCATGTTGGCCACCGTCACCGAAAGAACCCGGGAAATCGGGATTCGCCGGGCCCTGGGTGCGAAGCGCCGCGACATCACGATCCAGTTCCTCGTCGAATCGGTGGTGCTGTCCTCAACCGGGGGAATTGTCGGCATCGCCTTCGGGCTGGGGGTCCCTGTGGCGGTCACCTATTTCTCCGACATCGACTCCTATGTCCAGTGGTGGACCATGCCGATGACGTTCATGATCTCGGTCGGGATCGGAGTCGTCTTCGGTGTCTACCCGGCCCGCCAGGCCGCGATGCTGGACCCTATCGAAGCCCTGCGGCACGAGTGATCGCCGTCATCCGATGAACAGAGCCATCCCACCGCTGTGCCTGGTCCTGGCCGTGCTGTTGCTGGTCGCCGGGTTTGCCATTCTCGCCCTGGACAGGCCCGATCCCGGTATCAAGTTGCACGAGGCCACCGCTGCCGGCGACGAGGACCGTCGTGACGTTCTGGAGGCGGAACTGGAACGACAACGGTGGAAACGCAACGTCCTGATCGGCACCGTGTTCGGCATGGCCGTCGTCATGGCGGGCACCGCCTTCGTCGCCATCCGGCCTGCTCGCCGAAGCGGCAACGAGCCATCGCTTGGCTAACCGGGCGGACGAACACCCTGCATTCGCTTGATCTTCTTCGAAGGCCAGACCCCCTTCGGAAGATCCCCGTAAGTCGAACCCGCGTTGGGCGGGAAGACCGGGCTGGATTTCGGCTGGTACCGCTCCTGGTCCAGTTCCGGCCAAAGGCCGGTGTCATCGAGCATCATCAGTTCCAGGTCGAACGCCAGCTGGGCGCGATTGACGATATAGCCCAACCGGCCGTTGGCCACGTTGCTGAGGTTGGACCGGTAATCTCGCTGGGCCTCAAGAAAGTCACGAGCCGTGACCGTGGCCAGTCCCAGCGACAGTTCCAACTGCGTGCTGTAGACCCGTTCGGAGGCCAGGGCTGCACTGATCACGGAAATGTCATACTGAACCCTGTCCAATGACAATTGCCGCAGGTCCTGGCGGGCGGAGAACTTGATGTTGTCCTCCAGTTCCATCAACGAACGGCGGCCGACCTGGTAGTTGATCAGCGAGCGTCGAAAACTGTTGCGTTGAGAGCGGCGATTCAACGGCAGGTCGACGGCCGCACGCAGCTCCGTCTGGCTGTCTTCGACACCGAAGTCAAAGGCCTTTTCGCCACGAGACGAAAGAGCGTGGCTGACGTTGAGATTCAGTGCCGATTTGAGGTCGTCCGCGGCCAGCTTGATTGCTCGCCAGTCGTCGGCCAGAAACCCTCGCTGGTTCATCATGTCGAACCGCTGAACCAACGCCGTCACCATCGCGTCGTCGACGCTCAACTCGATCATCGGCAAGCCTGACGCCTCATCGGCGCCAAGCTTTTCGAGCATCGCCAGGAGCTGCTTTCCCTGATCGACCGATTGCTGCAGTTCGATCCTCGGGGCCGAGCGATTGGCGGGAGCTCCAATCATCCGCCTGGCAATCGGTTCGAGCGAGACCATGACCTTTAGCGCTGCGTCCGCCTCCTTCTGCAACACCTCCAGTTTTTCATCAGATTCTCCACGCAACAACTTGGTCGCTCGCGCCAACAGTGCCTCGTGACTCGTCTTTTGTTCGACATATGCCTTCAGCACGTTCTCCCGACCCGGCCCGTGTGCCGGAAGTTGGTCGGAGTGTTGAAGCTGCCTTGCGGTCAATTCCAGCCGCGTCTGAACGGCATTCGCAGTCCGCCGAAACACGTTGATCGGTGCCGCCGGAGGAACCGCCTGCTGTGTCGCCGCCAATTGACGATTGGCACGATCAACCGACACATACGCTTCGTCAACCCGCACACCTGCCCGCAGGATCCGCAACTGACCGACGTTCTTGCCGTCCGATAAAATCTGCTCCCGAAGTTCCATCCAGGCCAACGTCCGGTCCAGCATGACGAGGTTGGTGCTGACGACGTCCTCGCGGTCGACCCGCGGTTTCATCAGAAGTTCACGAACCCGTTCGCGCGCCCGGCGGACCAGTTCGCCGGCAACCTCCATTTCGTCACGGAGGGTGAGCGATTCCAGTTCACGGAGGTCAATGTTGATCGCCGTCTCGGTCGGCAGGCCGAGCGTCAGCTTGAGCCGATCGAGGCTGTTCTCGAGGCTGTTGCACGAGTTGATCAGGCTGCGGCGGCCCGAGAGCATGTTCTGTTCAATCTGGTCGACCTGGAACCGTGGCTGTGCACTGTTCACACCCGACCGAACTTCAGCCTCCGCCTGGTCCAACGCTCGAACCACACCGAAGTAGTTCTGGGTGTTGATCTCGATGCTTCGGTAAGTGCTCAACAGGTCCTGGTAGTACGTGTTCGCCAGGTTGAAATAGAACTGCTTGCGGAACCGAGCGAATCTTCGGCCTGCGTACACCACATTTCGTTCGGACTGAATCAGTGGTTCCAGTAGAACGTCGCGTTGGAAGATGCTCTGTGTGAACTCGAACAACAGGCTGGAACTGATGTCCTTGGCAAATCCCTGCGGGCCACCGAATGTCATCACCACGCTGTTGGCAAATCTCGCGACCGCGGTTCCGCCCAGGGCGATAACCCGGTCGCTGGCAATCGAAGAAGGAACCGTGAGAGTGTCCGACCTGGCCCCTTCGTCGCGGATATGATCGTAGTCGACTGACGTTCCGTTTCCGGTGGCCGAGAATTTCGTCTTGTAGTTGTACCGTTCTCGGGTCAGCGCCAACGCGGCCGTGTAGAGCGCTTCCTTTTGCAACTGGTACTCGCGGCTGTTGAGGTGCGCTAACGAGACGATATCGGTAAACGTGAGCTTGGGAGCCTGGTCACGCAGTTCCTTGGCTGGTTCCCTGTTGTAGCTCCGCTGGTACTCCGTTCGAACGCTCTCGAATTCCAACATTCGTGACAGGCAGACAGGGGGAATCGCATCCCAGTACTCACGCGGAATCGGTTGAATCGTCAGCCCCACTTCGGCGTCGGCATACGGTTTTGCGGCAGCCACGTCCTTTTGAGGACCCGTCTGCGTGCCGCGATAGTTCACCTGCCGAGTAGATCGCGAGACCCAGCCTTGCCCCATAGCCGAAACGGCCGGGACAATCGAGTCGGACCGGGACGTCCATCCTTCGAAGACCGCTGCCGCAATTTCGGGAACCAGGTCGTCATCGGTTGCAGAACCGGGCGGAGCGGGACGTGGCCCCATCTGAGGCACCTCGTATGAATAGAGGTGCGGACCCGGATCGGGAAGCTCGGGATCGTCGGGATCCGAGTCATCAAAAAGACGAGAGCGGGGATCGGCATTGATCGAGTAATTCGACGGCAAGTCCCACGGCCGCTTGACGGTCTTTTCGTCGAGAATCTGCCGCGTGTCACGGTCGGCGGCTCGGTGGTAGCGATCACGGGTACACCCCACGGCCGTTATCACCAAAACGACAGCAAAAAGACTGACTGAAGTGTGTTTCAGCAAGTACATCCGTGTTTCCTGTCGACACGGCACCAATGCCGCGACCCGCCAACAACGCCAGCACAGTTCCCGGCGCCATGCCGCGAAACGCACCAAAACTCCTATATGCTTATCGATCTCTCGAAGACGTTGCCTTGAGACAATATGACGGCTGTGCGGCCTGTGACGGCGGCCGCGCGATCAAGCGCGACACGCTCGCAGGTCGATCACGGCCCATCCCGAGAACAAGCATGGCCAACAGAAATTGACGATCCGGCATCACGACGTGTTTTTCGTTGCATCGATCGAACCACGGAAACTGGTCCAGATCTTTGCCGCGGTTACAATCTCTTGACGATGTGTCCGATGCCCGAGCGTCGCCTCGGAACCTTCGGCCCGGGACGTGAGGTCCCCCCATGAACGGGAGCAACGGAGCGCCAGTAAATGTCCGAACCTGTCCCCGCCCATCCCTCTGACCCGAACCCCCAGGCGTCGCCCCCACCCATATTGAGAGTCTGGTTCGGCCTGCAAGACGAAGTTCCCCGCGGCGTATACGTCGCCAGTGGAGTCGGCTTGATGCTGGTCAAGTACTGTTTCGAGGTTGTTGCCACCTTCTATTTCACCGGCCACGCGTTGACACCGTGGCAGTTCCTCACACCGTTGCTCAACAACCGGGTGGACATTCTCTCTCCCGCACCCGGTTGGGTGGGCTGGGCGATGTTGGCCTGGACGCTGCCATTTGTCTGGATCGCGTTTTCGATGAGCGTCCGCCGCGCGGCCAACGCCGGCACCTCACCGTGGACCGGCGTCCTGATCCTCGTTCCGCTCGTCAACCTGGTGGTGATGTTCATTCTGGCCATCGTTCCCGCAAGGCGGCGGTCGATCTGGGACCTTTCCCCACGCCCGGCCTCACCGGCAACCGTCGCGAAAACCCGCGCCGTACCAGTACGGAAGACCCGATCACTGCTCGCAATCCTCGCAGGGATGCTGGTTGGTCTGTCCAGCGTGGGGCTTTCGGTGTACGGCCTGGGCGAATACGGCGCCGCGTTGTTTTTCGGTGCGCCAATCCTGATGGGCTGCGTCACCGGATTTGTCTTCAACTACGAACAGCCACAATCGTGGGGTGCCACGGTGGGTATCTCGTCAGGGATGCTGTTTGCGGCCGGCAGTTGCCTGCTGATGTTTGCACTTGAGGGGATCATCTGCCTCCTCATGGCAGCTCCGCTGTTCCTGCCACTGGTGATTCTCGGAGGCTTGCTCGGCAAAGCCGTTGCCGGTGCTACGCACACCAGCATCTCTCAGACGTTCGGAATGCTGCTGGTTCTGCCGCTGATGGCCGGCGTCGAAACGGCGCAGGCACTCGATCCGCCAGAGTACGTGGTGACCAGTCACGTGGAAATCGACGCACCACCCGAGACGGTCTGGAAATATGTCGTCGAGTTCCCGGATCTTCCGGAACCCGACGACTGGTTCTTCCGTGTCGGCATCGCCTGCCCGATGCGAGCCCGGATCGAAGGTCATGGCGTGGGAGCCACACGGTATTGCGAATTCACGACCGGTTTGTTCGTGGAACCAATCACCACCTGGGACGAACCCAAACGACTGGCTTTTGATGTCACCAGCCAGCCGGACCCGATGCGGGAACTCAGCCCCTACCGCCACGTGCACCCACCCCACCTCGCAGACGCTTCGCTGAAGAGCCGTCGGGGCGAGTTCCGACTGGTGGCACTTCCCGGTCGCCGCACACGGCTCGAAGGTCGGACCTGGTACACCTTCGAGATGTATCCCCAGGCTTACTGGACGCTGTGGTCGGATGTTTCAATCCGCAAGATCCACGACCGGGTCCTGGCACACATCAAGCAACTCTCCGAAGCGGAGAACCCGCAGTAGGGTCGTGCCGGGCCTGTACGAACCGCTACCAGCGTCATCTCTGCACCCGGCGTGCGACGGGGTGCTCAGCAGGGCGATTTGTCTCCGGTCAGCTGGCCGGTGTCATTTGCGGATTGGCTGCGGCAACCCCTCGGTCCGCCAGTTGGGATTCTTGAAGATGCGACCGTCGATGAACGGATAGCTGTCCCACGGCGACTGGCCCTTCTGGCGTGGATCGCCCGTCTCGGTGAGATGCCTCTGCAAGCGATCGGCCAGTTCTTTTCGGGTCTTCAACCACTCAGGCTGGTAGGCCAGATTTGTCAACTGGCCGGGGTCTGTGGAGATATCGTAGAGCTCCTCGGCCGGTCTTCTCCCGAACGCCCGGCGAAAGAACGGCGCCACCTCGGGCCGGTGAGCATTCTGCAGGATGAACGTCTTGGACGCCCCGGTGTCGCAGTCGCCGAAGAACCGCTGGTGAGACGAGAAGAAGTCGGGGTCTCCGGCAGGCCATCTCGCGGGGGCGTAATTGCGGATGTAGGAGAATCGCCGAGTCCGGATCGACCGCATCGGATAGCCGACACCGTTCCGCCTGGCAATGATGTGGCGTTCGAAAGCTGTCACGACGTAATCACGCTCGGCATCAACCAGTCCCTGCTGCTTGGACGTGATGATCGGAACCAGGCTCCGTCCGACCATCCCACCGGGTACGGACACATCTGCCGACTCGAGAATGGTCGGTGCCAGGTCCATCAGGTTGACGAAATCGTCGACCGTTCGGCCGCCGGGAACCCGTCCGGGCCACCGAATCGCCAGCGGTACCCGCGTCCCCGTGTCGTAGAGGCTGCATTTTGAACGGGGCAGGGGATTGCCGTGATCACTTGTGACAATCACCAGCGTGTTGTCCAGTTCTCCGGCCGCCTTTAGCGCCTCAAGCATTCGGCCCAGGTGTCGATCGAAATGTTCGATCTCCAATCCGTAGTCGAGTATCTCGCCTCGAGTCACCGGGTCGTCGGGCAGACAACGGGGAAGTCGTGCGTCGGCGAGCTTCTTTCCCGCACGTTTCCAGGCCCCGACCTCAAACCGCTGGTGCGGTTCCGTCGCGCCGTACCAGAAACAAAACGGTTTACGAGAATCCCGCTCGGCCAGGAACTGGCGAAAATTGGCGGCGTAATCCAAAACGTTGACGCCACGAAGTCGTTCTTTGAGGCGAATGGAATGGTATGCCTTCCCGGTGATCGCCTCGGTTTGAGTTGCGACAAAAGAGCTGCGGGGCAAAGGGTTGCCGTCGGCCGTCGGAAACCCTTCCAGCTTTCCGGGACCCCAGGTCTTGCCTGTGGCCGCCAACTGGTAACCGGCATCACGCAGTCGCAGCGTGAACAGATCATATTCGTTCTTCAAGACGCCCATCAGCACGCCGCCGGTGCCGAGCTGCCAGATCGGCCGCCCGGTAAGGATCGCGCTCCGCGACGGAGCACACGACGGACAGGCGGCATACGCGTGGGTAAAAAGCACACCCTCGCGGGCGACACGATCGAAGGCCGGGGTCCGCGTGCCCTTGTCGCCATAGGCTCCCACGTGCATCCAGGACTGGTCGTCGGAGATGGCCAGGAGAATGTTCGGGCGTTTTCTTGAGAGCTTCTTCGTGGGAACGGTAAACACGTGGTCCAGTGCCGCCTTCAGGTCCATCCGTTGGTAGCTCCGCCTGCTCGGCTCATCCCGGACCGCCACACCGGTCTTCTGCAGGATCTTGAGCATGGCGTCCGGAAGTGTCGGACCGTCGGCTTTCCAGTTGTATTTCGCCTTGCCGATTGCCTCCCGCAGCAGCATCACCGCTCCACAGGCAATCGCGTTCGATGACGACGTGGCGGAGGCGGGGACGACAAGATCGACTTTGGCGTGACGGTCCAGAAACACCTCGTCCTTACCCGGCCGCACGGCACCAACCGCAATGCAGCCCGGCTGGCAGGCCGGCCAGGAAATGCCGGTGCTGAAATTGTGATTTCCGGTGGGAGCACTGACCCAGATGCCCAGCGAACGCAGCTTTTTCAGTTTTCCGACGATTTGGCCGTCGACCGGTTTCTGGTGAGCCTTGTCATCGACAGGTGCCAGGTTGACCGTCGTGATCCGGTACTGCTTGTGATGATCAATCACCCACTGCAGCGCCCGCGCGACGGTCTTGTCATCACTGACGTTGCAGTGGCAGCACTCGAGCGCGCGGATCACCGCCAACTGGTTGTTGTAGGCAACTCCCCACTTGCCTCCGTAATTGACCGAGGAAGGAATTCCGATGGTGGTCCCGTGGTAGCCTTTCCCCTCGTGCTTGGGATCGTCATCGCCATCGACACTGTCATAGGTCACCAGCACTTTCGGCCGATCACCGTCCGACATTGACCATTCCGGTTTCGACAGGGTGCAGCCGTCATCGACCAGGGCTAGCGTCTGTCCTCGGCCAAATGACAGGCGATTCGCATACGCCTTCCAGGACGCAATCACCCCGGCATGCCGAAACGGTTCCGGTTGAACCGGTTCGCCGGCGCACGCCCCGCCGACGACGCACAACACCACGACAACACAGCCTCTGATCGAACTCACGGCTTGGCTCCTCTTGCGGATTCCCGCTTCCTCTTTCCGTTACCTGGGATCATCATGAGCCCTACGGGTGCGATTTTCAAAACCGGCGAGCCCAACATGCTCTCAGTCTTTCGCGCCCTCCTCCTGGCAGTTGTCCTCTTGTCGCCGGTTTTCGACTCGATGAGCCTCGCTAAGGAACCGGCCCTCTCACCCACGCAACCAACGCCTGCTGAGATGGCCAAACGGGCAGGGGTCAAACTGCCGTCGCTTCCGTGGCATCTCGCGGATTTCTGGTGGGTGTTTGACAAACCGATCGAGGATTTCAAACGCCTGGAAATCGAGATCACGATCGATCGCGACATCCCCGACAGCTACAACCTCTACATCTCACCGGTCGGCCTGGCCCGCATCAACGGCCTGGACTTCTACGGTGGGCTCCAGACGAACGTCAACGGCTGGGCGACCAAGACGAGTCGCACTCGTGTCCACCCCGGTATGGGAGCAATCTTCTCGAGGTGGTCACGCGACAAGAAGAAGCCGATCGGGCTGGATCACGTTCGCAAGCTCAAGGACGGGCTTTGCGAAAGCGCGGGCTACGAGGGCCAATTCTGCAGTGTGCGGCGGCCGTTTCGCTGGGGACGCGGCACACACGTCTTCACGATCGCCAAGGGCAAAACCGAGAAGAACCAGACCTGGTTCGATTGCCGTGTCCGCAAGAAGGGCGAGACCAAGGGAGTGGATGTTGGTGGGCTGAGATTCGAAGGATCCAAGTTCTCGTACTGGGCCCGCCACTCGGCATTCGTCGAAGTCTATTCGACATCGAAGATTCCTCGGTCGGGGATCCCCAAGGTCAACGTCACCTTTGGCTACCCCCGCTTCAACGGCCGTCGACCCAAGCTGAAACGGGCCTACGCGATCCATCCCGATTCGGGTGTCGCGGCCAGTCCCGCGTGTGCCAGGGTCCTGGGCCGCGGACAGGATGTACGCGTGGAAGTCGGTGCGATCTTCAAGCGAAAGCCCGAGCGACGGGTTTATGACGTTCTCCTGGCCCAATGAACATTCGGGCCGGGGCTGGCGGCACTGTGACCCGTCGTCCTGATTCGCGACAGCGGGGATCTTGGCGAACGGCACCCCGGTGGGTTACAACCCATCCTTGGTCAAACCCCTCGGATGGCCCGTTGGCAGGGCGTTCACGAAGCGGCAGCCCCTCCTCACGAAGGTAAAGCGACATGTCCCGACTTATCTCCTGGCGAGCGGCATGTGCAGTTGCAGTTGTCTTGCTGACAGCCTGCACGTCGAACGGAGTGGCGGCGGAGCAGGCAAAGGCCGCACCGGATTCGGTTGTCGCCGCACTGAGGCCGATCCTGTCCGCACTCGCGGGCCGCGACACGAGCTTCCAGATCGACGGGCGTCTCGAGGCCCGTATCGACGGCACTCCCCAGGTGATTACGCTCAGGCTGGCCCGGCACAACGTGCGGGCCTTTGACCTCGAAGTCACTCACGCCGACTACTCCGTCGCCATCCGACGCCGGGCCAACATCACCGCCATGGCGCTCCCTCGGCATCGCCGGGTCTACATCGGACACGGCACTGTCTCGACTCCGGATCACCTGTCTCCTCGTGGAATCGCAGCGAGACTTCTCACCGCGCGTACCAGCGTCAGCCTGGCAGCCGCATTCATCCTCAGCAGACCACCAGAAGCCGTCGCCGGTTTCGTCCTCGCAACCCTGGGCGGCAAGGCGGCCTCTGGAACAGGTTTGAGCACAGCAAAGGACGGCTCACTGGTGATCCGCACCCGTGACGCGTCACTCCGCCTGACCCACATCGCGAAGCCGCTGCCACCGGAACCGGCCGATCACTGGCCTGGCTACCAGGCGACGCGGATACCCCGTGACGAACTCGAACGCCAGCTCACCCGTGGCACCCGCCGCACACTCGAGGTCTTCTGGCCGTCCGGAATCCTGACCTCCCCGACGCAGCAACCGCGGCGTGTCCCGCATGGCGAACTGCGTTGGATCGAGGGCCAGCGGGTGGTTCTGCTTCACGGGACACCGGGCGAAGTCGGCACCGCACACGGCCAGTTGCTGCGCAGCGAAGCCTTGGCTTGCATCGACTCGGTCCTTCACGCATTCGGGACCGTTCAGACCATCCGTACCGGCCGTTGGTTCCGTCACGATCTGGAAGGGGCCTACACCCGGCTCTCGCCCCACATTCCCAGCCGTCACAAACAGGAAACCCGCTCGCTGGCAGGGGCACTGCAACTCGACACTCAACTCGTCCAGGCACTGAACGTCTTTCCCGAACTGTTCCACTGCTCCGGGTTCGCCCTCTTCGGACGAGCGACGCGCGATGGGAAGCTCTACCACGGTCGCGTTCTCGACTACATGACCACGATCGGCCTGCAGGACGCGGCGACGACGTTTGTCGTCAAGGTCGATGGCCGCATCCCGTTCGCCAACGTCGGTTATGCCGGTTTCATCGGCAGCGTCAGTGGGATGAATGCCCGTGGAGTGTCGCTGGGCGAGATGGGCGGCAAGGGCGAGGGGCAATGGGACGGAGCCCCGATGTCAACATTGATGAGACGGGCGCTCGAGGAGTGCCACACCCTGGAGGACGTGATGCGACTCTGGGAATCGAGCCCCAGGACCTGTGAGTACTACTACGTGTTCGCCGATGGAAAGACGAATCGTGCCGTTGGCGTGGCCGCCACGCCCGATTCGATCGAATGGGTCTACCCCGGTCGGTCACATCCCCGCCTGGGCGAGGGAATTCCTGATGCGATAGTCCTCTCGGCCGGCAATCGCCTGGCCACGCTGCGACAACGAGTCCAGTCGCGGTACGGTCAATTCGACGCCAGGCTCGGGAAGTGGCTGATGAGCCGGCCGGTGGCCATGGAATCGAACCTCCACAACGTCCTGTTCGTTCCGGCCGACGGCATCTTCTACGTGGCCAACGCCAGCCACGCCAAGCCCGCCGCCGAACGCCCATACGTCAAGTTCAACCTCCACGACCTGCTTCGATCGATGCAGCCCGCCACGTCAAAGGATACCGCCGCACGATGACGCGCCTTGCCGCGGCTGCTCTCGGCCTCGTCGCCGTGTTCGGCCCACTGACGACCACCACGGCCGCCCCCCGACGCCCCAACATCGTCGTGATCATGGCCGACGATCTGGGCTACGGTGACGTGTCGTGCTATGGCACGACGTCTCTCAAAACACCCCATATTGATCGACTGGCGGCCGAGGGTCTGAAATTCACCAGTGGCTACTGCTCCGCGTCCACCTGTACGCCAACCCGCTATTCGTTTCTCACCGGCACCTACGCCTTTCGTCGCCCCGGTACCGGAATCGCCGCTCCGAATAACCCGGCCATCATCAAGCCCGGCACGGTCACCCTGCCGGGACTGCTTCGAACAGCAGGTTACCGTACGGCGGTGATCGGCAAGTGGCATCTTGGACTCGGCGGAACCCAAGGGCCGGTTTGGAACGCCGACTTGAAACCCGGACCGCTCGAAATCGGCTTCGATCACTGTTTCCTGCTGCCGACGACCAACGACCGCGTGCCGCAGGTCTACGTCCAGGATCACCGTGTGCCGAATCTCGACCCCGCAGACCCGCTTTGGGTCGGCAACAGGAAGCCCAGTCCTGACCACCCAACCGGACTCACACACCGTTCGACACTCAAGATGGACTGGTCCCATGGACACAACGGCACCATCCATAACGGAATCAGCCGAATCGGCTTCTACACCGGCGGGCACACGGCACGATTTCGAGACGAAGACCTGGCCGACGAATGGGTCAAACGCTCCGTGGCATGGATCGAGAAGAACCGTGACCAACCGTTTTTCCTGTTCTTTTCGTCTCACGATCTGCATGTGCCCCGCATGCCACACGAACGGTTCCACGGCAAGAGCGGGCTGGGTTTCCGCGGAGATTCGATCCTGCAGTTGGACTGGTGCGTCGGCGAGTTGATGGCCTCGTTGAAACGACTGAAACTCGAGCAGAACACACTTGTCGTCTTCTGCTCGGACAACGGCCCCGTACTCGACGACGGATACAAGGACGGGGCGATCGAGAAACTCGGCGAACACCGGCCAGCCGGTCCTTTTGGCGGGGGCAAGTACAGCGTGATGGAAGGTGGAACGCGGACCCCGTTGATCACCCGCTGGCCGGGCACCATCCGCCCGGGAGTTTCCGAACAGGTGGTCTGCACAATCGATTTCGCCGCCAGTTTCGCATCATTGACCGGTATCCCGATGCCGGCCGAAGCGTGTCTTGACAGCCTCAACGTCCTGGGAGCGCTGCTGGGAAAGACGGACGCCATCGGTCGTGATCACCTGGTGCAACAGGACAACGGACGTCGCGGCAACTACGGCCTTCGAGTCGGCAATTGGAAGCTGCAACGCCACGACTCGAAACGCCGCCGCAATGCCAAGCTGAGGCTCAAGGGCCGCAAGGTGCCCAGGTACACGCTCTACCGCCTTGACAGTGATCCCGGGGAGACGACTGACGTCCTGGACAAATTCCGGCAGAGGGCTCAACGGATGATTCTGCGACTCGACAAACTGATCACTGATGGCCGCAGTCGCCTTTCGCCCTAGATCCCCCTCCCCCGACAGTTGGTACCACGTCTTTCTCATGTTCCCGGCAAGTGCCCGTTGGTTGCTCGCCCGGGGACAAGTACCGACACTTTGCACAGCGGCAATCAGTCTGTCACGAAAGTTTGCGCATGAAACGACCCACCACCATCACGGTTTTTGGGATCCTGAATATCGTCTTCTCGATTTTCGGGATGTGCGGCCTGGGGTTGGCGGTGGCGGTGGCTCAGCCGGCCATCCAGCAGGCCATGGAACAAGCCGTCAGAGACGCAGGCGAGGAGGTCCAAGAAGATCCACTGCAGAAGGCGTTGGCGGCCGATCCGAACTTCCAACTGATGACGAACATCTCGAACGGCTTCGGCGCCGTCGGGACCCTGGTCTTACTGATCGCAGGCATCGCGTTATTGCTGATGAAACCGTGGGGTCGCACCTTGAGCATCGGCTACTCGATCTACGACATTCTCAGCAAGATCGTCTTCAACGCTCTGATTTTCCGTTCCATGATGCCGATCATCGAGGCCCAGGAAGAGGTCGCCGATGGGCCGCCAGTCGAGGTAATTTCCGGCATTGTCGCCGGCGGAATGGGCTGCGGACTGATTTTTGGCCTGATTTACCCGATCCTGCTGCTGGTCTTCATGCTTCGTCCAACTGTCGCTTCGGCGTTTGCGGCCCCCGGCGATGGTGAACCCAGCGACACGATGCAAATCCTCGACGACGACCAGTACACAAATCCGATGTCCTGAATCGTTTGTTTCACCAAGCGACACTCATGCAGTCCGAACTGGACTTCATCCCATCGCCGCGCTCCGAAGCGATCACTCGCCTGGCGGCCCGCCTGTGGTTGCCCGCGGATCCCGACGACGTCTTCGGGTTCTTCGCCGACGCGGCGAACCTCGAACGGCTCGTCCCGCCCTGGATGAAGTTCCGCATATCGACACCACAACCGATCTCGATGGGGAATGGCACGCGAATTGGATACCGGCTGAAGATCCACGGCATTCCCCTGAAATGGACGTCCGAGATCCACGACTGGGATCCACCTCGCCAGTTTTCCGACATCCAACTGGGTGGTCCGTACCGGTATTGGCACCACCACCATCGATTCGAGCCAATCAATGGTGGCACGCTGGTCACCGATGAGGTGGATTACGCGCCGTGGGGTGGCCACTTGATCGATCGCCTCCTGGTCCGCCGCGATCTCCGCCGGGCTTTCCGCTACCGCATGGACGGCCTGTCAGTAATTTTTCCCGGGCCACCGGTGTGAAGACCGCACTTTCGGAGACCGACGACGGCGAAAATCGGCTGGTCGACTTGGGCCTGATCCACGATCGCCGATATAATCGTCGCTGAAGATGTCTTGCCCCCGTCACACGCGGCACTCTTCACCATGCTGCAGTTCCACACAACCGGCTCGCGACGCGCCTTCCTGCAGGTGGGAGGCCTGGGTGTGCTGGGCGGGCTTGGATGGCAGGGACTGGCACCCGGTGAAGAATCCGGGGCTGCCGGTGGATTCGGACGCGTCAAATCGGTCATCTTTGTGACGCTCTACGGAGGACCGCCTCAGACCGAGACCTTCGATATGAAGCCCGAGGCGCCTCTGGAGGCTCGCGGCCCGTTCAAGCCGATCCCCTCGAGCGTGGTCGACCTTCACGTCTGCGAACACCTGCCGCGACTCTCGAGAATGATGCACCTGGGAACGGTGGCCCGCACGCTGAGCCACAAGGACACCGCTCATGCCGCCAGCCTCTACACGCACCTGACCGGCTGGCCACACCGCATCAACAACCAGAATTTTCCTGCCACACCCGACGACCATCCCCATTACGGTGCGATCGTCAGCAAGTTGAAGCCCCCCACCCGAAAGGGAGTGCCCGCCTCGGTAATCCTCGGCGGTCGAATTCTGCCCCAATTCAAGGGAATCGGTCAAACCGGCGGCTTTCTGGGCAAGGTGCACTCACCCTTCGTGCTCAACGACCAACTCCGCCGCCTTTTGGCTCGGCGTGGTGAACTGACCCAGGTGCGGGTTGATGGCCGCCAGCGGCTGCTCCAGACCCTGCAGAACCGCGCGCGGTTCCTGGATCAGCAGCGGCCGGCGGCCAACTACGGCACGGTCCAGGGCCGAGCACTGACTCTGCTCAACTCCTCCGGCTTCATCCCCGCCTTCGACACCTCCGCCGAATCAGACAAGGTCAAGGATCGTTACGGCCGGACCCCGATGGGCGGCTACCTGTTGATGGCACGGCGACTGGTCGAAGCCGGTGTGCCGGTGATCCAGATCAGTGATATTCCCGTCGGTGGCGAACAGCACTGGGACCTGCACTACGCCAACATCTTCAGTCGACTCAAGGGGCAGCTCCTGCCGCCTCTGGACCAAAGCCTGTCGGCGCTGCTGGGGGACCTCGACGAACGCGGGCTGCTCGATTCGACACTGGTTGTCTGTGGCGGCGAATTCGGTCGGTCCCCCTGGATCGACCATCTCAGCAATCCACCCCAGGGCGGTCGCCAACACTGGCCCCATTGCTACTCGATGTTCCTGGCCGGTGGCGGGATTCGCCGAGGCCAGATCTTCGGCCGATCCGACGAACTGGCTGCGTTCCCGGCCTCCAAGAAGGTCGGGCCCTGGGACATGGGAGCCACAATTCTCCACCTGATGGGGATCGATCCGGCCCGCACCTTCACCGATCGAAAAGGTGACCGGCGACCAGTTTGTCGGGGAAACGTGATCGAGGAGTGGATTTGAACCGGCAACCCGAACACTGCTGCTCGTCGCAATCGCTGTCGTGGACCGATCGCTTTCAGGTCCTGTGGTTGATTGGCGTCGTGGCAACATCCTCTACGGCATTCACCGGAGAAACCGTCAAGGACCTCGATCCGCTTCGGAAGGCCACACGCGAAGCCTCTGCGACACGCTCGTCGATGGAGGATGCACTGGCCCGTGGTCGTCGCAATGCATGGGAAAGCAACCTGAGGGCCCGTGACGCCAGGCAGACGGCCGACACCGCCAGGGAAGAACTCCAGAAGGCTCGTAAGGCACTGGCCGAGAAAGCCGCCAGGAAACCACCCGAAAAGGTCCTGCAGGCCGCCCGGCGTCAGGTGGAGCTTGTTCAGTTGGCTCACGATCGAGCCGTTGCGAGACGTGACACAGCCGTTGCTCAACTCAAACTCGCCGACCGGGAATTCGACAAATCCCAGGCGGCTTACAGCAAGGCCGTCGTCGAGCACACCGAACGGCTGCGTACGGCTCAACAGGCCGCTCAACGCGCGGGTCAATTCGTCTCGTTTGCCAACGACGTCGCCCCGATCCTGGTTCGGCGTTGCCTGGCCTGCCACAGTGCCCGAATCGCCAAGGGGCGTGTTGATCTGGAGAACCACCGCGGTGTGCTGTCGGCGGGAAAAAACGGCATCACCGTCGTTCCTGGAGACGCGGGCAAATCCCTGCTCTTCCACGCGATTGCAGATGGTTCGATGCCCGAGGGCAATCCTCCGCTGACCAGGCCTCAGATCACGCTCATTCGCCGCTGGATCGCGCTTGGTGCCGAATTGGATGCCGGGGTCGATCCCGACGACTCGCTGTGGAACATCGTCCCGCAAACACCACAACCTCAACCACCTCACACTTATCGAGTCCCGCTGGCAATCACGGCTTTGGCATTTTCTCCCGACGGGAAGTGGCTGGCCAGTTCGGGTTACCACGAGGTCCTGATCTGGGAGACCGGCACCGGCCGCTTGGCCCGGCGCATCACCAACGTCGGCCAACGGGTCTTCGACATCGAGTTTCATCCCTCTGGGCGATCACTGCTTGTCGCCGCCGGTCGGCCAGGGCAGTTCGGTGAACTGAAACAGTTCCGGGTCGCCGACGGAAAACTGCTCCGGCACCTGATGACCTCAACCAAAGAAGTTCTGTCCGCCCGATTCAGTCCCGGCGGCGACCGCATCGCAGCAGCGGTCGCCGACAGCTCGATCCGACTTTTCGATTCCGACACCGGACGTCCGCTCCTGAAGTTGCTCGACCACCACAAGGCCGTCATGTCGGTCGCGTGGTCACCGGACGGCAGACGGCTTGCGTCGGCGAGTCGCGACAAAAACGCCAAGGTGTTTGACGCCAGGACTGGCCAACAACTGGCGACATACAACAAGAGTTTCGAATCGAACTTCGGCGGCCGAATTCTCGGTGTCGCATTCACGCACGACGGCAAGCAAGTGGTCTCCTGCGGTAACGACAGGATGCTGCGAATCTGGAAATCCGACGATGCGAAACTGGTCCGGACAATCGAGGGATTCGACGCAACAGTGATCCGAGTGGTGGTCGGAGCTGATGACCGTGTCTACAGTTGTAGCGCCGACCGCACGGTCCGGGTGCACTCGCTCGACGGCAAACAGATCAAGAAATTCGATGACCACAAGGACTGGGTCTATTCGCTGGCCGTCGACGACAAACATGACCGGTTGGCGACAGGAAGCTACGACGGCGAGATTCGGATCCGCACGATCGATGCGGACTCCGGGGTGCGGGCCTTCATCGGGTCACCGGGTTTTCACACCCCGGACTGATCCCCCGCCACCATTCACAAGGAGATGTGCATGATCCGCCTGGCACTCTGCTGGACACTGCTGCTGGCAACCTCCGGGACGCTCCGGTCCGAGGACCTCGAGGCCGCGCGGGTCGAGACCTGGTATCACCTGTTGCGGCCCACCGCCCGGGAACTTTCCATCTATCGTTTGGACTGGGAATCATCACTGGAGACCGCCCGCAAACGGGCGACCCGTGAGAGCCGTCCGATCTGCCTGGTGATCATCCACTCGAAATATGGCGACCTGGCCTCGGGTCACTGCTGAGCCACGGCCACGCAGGTCCGTGGGACCTCTCTGAGCCATCCTCGCGTCGTGGCTGAATTGAGACCGTTTCTGGTCACATCGTGGTTCGGGCACCGCAACGACCCCGACCTCCCCCAGCCGGTGCGGGAAGTCTGGAGCCGGAAATTCCGCTCCGGTCGCCCGCAACAGGCCACGCGGCAGAGTAATGTCGACTTCGCTCTTCTTGATTCCCGCGGCAAGTTGGTGGCCTGGTTCGACGCCGTCGGATCGATCCGCTACGGCCGCCCCGGTGACCTGATCGAAAACACCGTAACCCAACTCAGGCGGGCAGCTCTCATCCTGGGACTGCCTTCGCCGCCTCGAACACCACGGGCAGCTCCCCCGCTGAAACTTCCCGAACCCACTCCGGGCAACCGCGGGCTGCGGATCTTCGTCCGCCTCGACGACCGACGGATGCCGGCCTACCGACTGCCTGTCGTGGAGGTCGTGGACATGGCGAAAAGCGACTGGAGCGCGTTGGCCTGGCCGGACGACACGCGGACCGTCGACGCCGCAAAGCTGAAGAAATGGCTCACGGAGGTCTACCCGCCCGGCGTGATGGAGCGGGTCGATCGTGACACCAAGAAGGTGTTTTCAATCACCGGCGTCTCCGGGAAGCTGTCGCTGGTGCCGTCCGCGTCGAGCGAACATCTCCGCTACGCGGTGGCAAGCGGCCGCGTACGGCTGAGCGATTCCGGTGTTGATGGATTCAGTTACGAGGGAACTCTCGAACTCGTAATGACCTACACCAAGGATTCTCCCGACGTGATTTCAATGCGGGGTTTCTTCCGTGGCAGTTATCCGCGACACGACCGCACCGGGCAGACGACCCGTTGGATCCCACTCGAGGCTGTCTTCGAGTCTCGCCCCAAGTAGAGTTGCCTGACTTTCGCCATTCGGACGGTCTTCTCACCATGCCACATGACGACAGCATGCCCAGGCGGGGTTTCCTGAAGACCGCATTCGTGACGGCCGCAGGCCTGGCTTCGTCCTCGCCCCGGCTCAGTGCCGCTCGGCCATCTGCTGCGTTGACACTGGGTTTCAGCACCTACGGATCGAAGGCGCTGACCACCGAAGCGGCAATCGCGCTGATCGACGATACCGGGTACGATTCGCTCGAGTTGACGATCTGGCCCGAATGGGATGCCAACCCCGCGACTTTGGGTCGGAACAGGCGAAGGGCGATCCGCAAGAGATTGGCGGATACAGGCCTTCGGATCACCAGTTTGATGGAGCACCTGCATATCGACGAGGGAAACCGCACGCGGGCCCAGCGGCTCGAACGGCTGAAGCTGGCCGCCGAACTGGCCCACGATCTCTCCCCCGATCAACCACCGCTGCTGCAGACCACGATCGGCGGTGGGGGCAAGTGGGCCGAGAAACGGCCCGCTTATTCCGATGAGATTGCCGTCTGGATGAAACTCGCCGATGCCCACGCCCTGGTGATTGCCGTCAAGCCACACCGCGGCGGCGCGTTCAGCCGCCCCGACGAGGCGGCCGAGCTGATAACCGGTCTCGGCAAACCGAAACGGCTGAGGATGTGTTACGACTACTCGCACTACGACTTTCGGGACATGACGCTCGAGGGCACTATCCGCACGTCGCTGCCCTACGTCGGGCACATCGCCGTCAAGGATGTCGTCCGTCGCGACAAGCGACTGCGATTTGTCCTGCCAGGGCAGGGTGGCCGCATCGATTACTCCCGGCTGATTTCACAGTTCCATCGCGGGGGATACCGGGGAGACATCTGCGTCGAGATCAGTGGGCAGGTCTGGTCCCAGCCGGGCTACAACCCCAGGACCGCGGCCCGGACATGCTACAAGCACCTGGCCGCGGCGTTTGCCAAGGCGAAAGTCCCGCGTCCCCAATAGGCCAGGCAGCCGCCGACACCGAGACTCATTTCGCTTCCGCCGGCCAGGCCGATTCGACCTCGATGTAATCCCAGTACAACACCGTGCCCTCCGACGATGTTTCGTCGTTCAACTCGAGTCGCACCCGGGGACCATCCGGCCGGAAGGTCACCAGCAACCGTGTCCACTTATCCCACTGGGACCCGGTGCCGGCGCGGGATGTCTCGGTACTGGCCAGCACGCGGCCACGCGCCGACAAAATGCGGAGGCCCGCCTTGCGGCCCGGCTTGTCCGACTGCACCCAGGCCGAAGCCACGTGAATTCGGCCCGGGTCGAGACCCACCAGGTCGGTCGTGGCCCGATTGGCCTTCGTCCCGCGAGTCATCTTCAACCCGCCCGCACCATGTCCAGACCACCCGTTGCTGTCGTGGTCCGGTTCGATTCCCTTCACATCCCTGTAGCGGAACAGGCTCACCTGGCCATCACCCGGTGACAACGTCCACCCCTTCACCGTCTCCAGTTGCGGGTTGCCCACCAACTGGTTCTTCCGCCCGTCACCGAACCGTGACGACAGGCCGAGGCGAAAGTAGTGATCCGAGAGCCGGGCGAGATACTCGGGAGTCACCGTGGTTTGGCTTCGGTAGTACACCCAGAACATCACGCCCCGCATCCGGCGAGTCCTGGGGCCGTTGCGGATGAGATGAAACTGGGCATCCAGGTGAGCCAGAAAGCTGGTCCGGGGCGAATCATCAAAGAGGTATCCTCGCTGTGCAACGCCTAGACCGTAGACGGTTTTCTCGAGCAACTTCGGCTGCACCGCCTCCAATTCCGCGGCCCATTCCGGGATATAGCCGTAAGTGGGACGAGACTCTCGCAGATAGACCTCCAGCATCAACACGTCGACACACCGTGCCACGGTCGCCAGTTGTTCGGTGTGTTGCCGAGCGTTTCGGCCCAGTTGCCATGTCGCGGCCGCGTAGATCTGCTTCTGCGGGTACGCCTTTCTCAACCGGTCAAGTGCCTGGCAAACAACCCCGGACTGAGCGCTGCCGTCGACATCCTGGCGGAGTTCGTCAATGGCGATGGCGTCGTAGCCGCCCGGCAGTTTCCCTCCGAGATCATCCTCAAAAGGGGCTCGCCACATCCCGACAAGACGATCGGCGGTTGCCTTCGGCGGGTTGTTGACGTGTGCTGCGTACAGGCACTTCTTGCCCCTGAGTTCCTTGATGAATGCCGCGTTCCGACTTGTGCCCTCGATCACGGTGATTCTCGGGACCAGTTTTCGGAACGCTTCGGTCACTCCCTTGCCGTCATGGTGACCGTACATGCAGATGAACGGTCGTGGCGGTTCCGTCGCCGCTCCGGTCCCTGCCGCAACCGTCAAAACAAGCAGCACAAAGCCCAATTGTCGCACGGCAACCCCCAGGTTCTTCGCCGGCCATAACATTCAGCGGCCAGTTGATACAGAATACCCGAAACCACCTCCAGCAGGACCCGGGGCTGGCACGTTGGCCGAAGCAGATTCCGGCCGATACCATGAGGCCCGACCTCACCGGAAGGATGAACGCCGGCTGAAGACATGTCCCGATCCAGATTCCTCAGCGTTACGCTGCCCGGGTGCCTGCTCGTGGGCGTGTTCTGCTCCCCACTGGGTGCCGACCCACCGACCACATTCGATCGGGAGCGAGTCCGGTTTTTCGAACGACGCATTCGTCCGGTTCTGCGGAAACACTGCTTCAAGTGTCATTCAGCGAGTGCAGCCTCGTTGAAGGGCGAGCTGAGACTCGATTTTCGTGGCGGACTTCGAGCCGGCGGCGAATCGGGTCCGGCCGTGATTCCGGGCAAGCCGGAGAAAAGCCTGTTGATCCGGGCGATTGAGCACAAGGGACCAAAGATGCCCCCCTCGGGTCGTTTGCCCAAGGCGGTGACCACCGACTTTCGGACGTGGATTCGAAACGGCGCCGTCGATCCTCGCGACAAACCGGCAACCCGACGAACGTCGGATGGCCCCATTCGACTCGCCCCCGAAGACGCACGCAGCTTCTGGTCATGGCGACCGCTGACCCGGCCACCGGTACCACGGGTCGGAACATCCTGGGTCAGAAATCCGGTCGACGCATTTGTCGCCGCCGAACACGCCCGGGCCGACCTCCACCCGGCTCCCGCCGCGCCCCCGACCGTCCTGCTCCGCCGCGCGTCGTTCGACGTGGTCGGCCTGCCACCATCCCCACGACATGTCCTGGGCTTCGGTGCGGCAGGCGAAGCGGAGACATGGAACAGGACCATCGATCGACTGCTGAGTGACCCCGGATTCGGCGAGCGATGGGGACGCCACTGGCTGGATGTCGCGAGGTTTGCCGAAAGCGACGGATTCGAAATGGACTACGACCGCCCGGAGGCATGGCGTTACCGGGACTTCGTCGTCCGCGCGCTCAACCAGGACATGCCCTTCGACGAGTTCGTCCGGTTGCAATTGGCCGGGGATCAATTGCGGCCGGACGACCCGTGGGCCACCGTGGCGACCGGGTTTCTGGTCGCCGGGGTCGAAAACCGAATCCAGACCCGCAAAGACTTCGTCCAGCACCGCTACGACAAGCTGGATGATTTCGCCGCGACCACTGGAACCGCTCTGCTGGGTCTCACGATCGGATGCGCAAGGTGTCACGACCACAAGTACGACCCCGTCGCTCAACGCGACTACTACAGGTTCACAGCTGCCTTTGCCGCAACCATCAGTGCCACACGACCGCTCAAGACAGCCCAGGGTGTTTTTCCCGTCTATGCCGCTACCGAGGCGCCCGACAAGCGAATTCGGATGCGGGTCCGCGCCGAACCGTCTTTCAAAGGTCTTCCGAGCATTCCTGCCAAGGTGCATTTCCTGGTTCGAGGCGATCCCGAAAACGCTCGGGAGATCGTAACCACTGGGTTTCCGCCGTTTCTGGTCGGCCCGAATACACCTCAAGCACGGTGGTTCGAGTCGCTGGGAGATCGTCCGGGACGGGTTGCGTTGGCACGCTGGATCACCGACTCCGCCGGTGGGGCAGGGCACCTGCTTGCCCGCGTGATCGTCAACCGGATCTGGCATCACTATTTCGGACGCGGCCTGGTCGGTACCCCCAACGACTTCGGCACACGCGGAGAGCGTCCGACACACCCCGAACTGCTCGACTGGCTTGCCGCCGAACTGATCGAAAACGGATGGCGGCTGAAACCGATCCACCGCCTGGTTCTCACCAGCGCCACCTACCGAATGGGCTACCAGTCTCACTCCTCCGTGACCAACAACCGTACCGAACACCCCGATCGGCTGAATCGCCTTCTCTGGCGGCGACGCCCACGGCGACTGGATGCCGAAGCGATCCGTGACAACCTGATTGCCGTTAGCCAGCGACTCAACTTGTCCATGTTCGGCATCGGCACTCTCGATCAGAACCACCCGCGGCGCAGTATTTATCTGCGAGTAAAACGTTCCAAGTTGATTCCCGTTCTCCAGCTTTTTGATGGACCCGACAGCCTGCAAACGATCGGCCAGCGGGCGATCACCACCACGGCCCCACAGGCCCTGCTGATGCTCAACAACCCGTTCGTCCAGCATTCCGCCGATCGACTCAGCCAACGCCTCTCACGTGGTGGTGCCGCCACAGCCAACGAGGTGCTCACACAGGGATTCCTGGTGACGATTGGACGGCCGCCTTCCGTCGACGAACGCCGACTGGCCGTCGCGCTACTCACGGCCGATACACCGGCTGCCCGTCGAGATTTCTGCCAGATGCTGTTCTGTCTCAACGAGTTCCTCTACGTCGAGTAGGTCATCGTGCACACCTCATTCGTTCCACCGATTTCCCGTCGAGACCTGCTGCGATGTGCGGGTCTGGGCGCCGGCGCGTTGGCATTCGACACGTTGCAGTTCAGCCAGCAGGCCGCCGGCGCCAATGTCGGTTACGAATCGAGACGACCACTCATCCCTCGCACCGGACATTTCCCCGGCGTCCGCAGCGTGATCTGGATCGTGCTCAACGGTGGCGCCAGCCACCTGGACACGTGGGACTACAAGCCCGAGTTGCAGAAGCGTAACGGCGAGGTGTTGAAGAACGCCGATCCCCGTGTGGGATTCTTCAAGACCAGCGGCAAGCTCCTGGCCTCACCGTTCCGATTCGCCCGACACGGTGAAAGCGGCGCGTGGTCGTCGGAGATCCTGCCGGAGACCAGCCGTCACGTCGACGACATGGCATTCGTCCACTCGTGCTACTCGCGGTCGAACAACCATTCCCCGGCGCTGTTCGAAATGAACACGGGCATGAGCCGTATGGGCTTCCCCTGTGTGGGATCGTGGCTGGCCTACGGGCTGGGCACTGAAAACGAGAACCTTCCCGGGTTCGTGGTGATGACCGATGCCCGTGGCCGCGGTCTGCCGAAGAACCATGCCCAGAACTGGGGCAGCGGATTCCTGCCCAGCGTATTCCAGGCCACCCGCGTCAAGGGAAAGGGGGCACCGATTGACGACCTTCAACGGCCGGCGGGTGTGACTGCCCAGCGGCAGAGACTTTTGCTGGAAGTCGCCAACCGGCTCAACCGAAGACATCGCCAGAGGTTTGCCGACCAGACCCAGCTCGAAGCCCGCATCGAATCACTCGAACTGGCCTTCCGCATGCAAATGGCCGCACCGGGTGTTCTTTCAGTCGACGACGAACCGGCCCACATCCAGTCTCTGTACGGCATGCAACATCCGACTGCCAAGTTCTTCGGCCGCCAATGCCTGATCGCCAGAAAGCTGGTCGAGTCCGGTGTCCGTTTTGTTCAGATCTACAGCGGCGGCACGGGAAACCAGGCCAGCTGGGACGGACATCTCAACATCGACCGCAACCACCGACAATTCGCTCTCGAAACCGACCAGGGCATCGGTGGACTGCTCGAAGACCTCAAGCAGCGCGGCCTGTTCGAACAGACGCTGGTCGTCTGTGGCGGGGAATTTGGTCGCACCTCAGATTCGCAGGGCACCGGCAGCGGTCGCGACCACAACCCCAATGCATTCACCTGGTGGTTCGCCGGGGGAGGGGTCAAGGGGGGCGTCCACGTGGGAGCCACCGATGAATTTGGCTACAAGGCTGTCGAGAATCGGCACCACATCCACGATCTGCACGCGACGATCCTGCACCTGGCCGGTTTCAACCACGAGGCGCTGACCTACCGATTCAACGGACGCGACTTTCGACTGACCGACGTCGAGGGCGAGGTGATCCGCGAACTGCTCGCGTGACAGTCTCCGTCGTTGCCACGATTCGGACTGTTCAGGATGATCTGGCCTGGGATCACCAGCCAGTATGACCAGACGGGTCATTGGCAGTGGATTCCCTCGGGACGGGCCTCGACCGGCACATTGCCCGCGTGACGTTCCTTTTCGACGCTCCGACCGCCGACCGGCAATCGGAGCGTCGCCCCGACGTGCGAAGACCGCGAAGCGTGTATGATGCCCCGGACCGTCAATCTGCGACCGGCGAGACACACTTCACTCGCTCCCGTCCTGCAGCCCGATGGCAAGGATTCTCTCACCCCGACCGACCCGCTTCGAGGACGCTCCACATGTCGAGGCCGCAAATCTGCGTCTCACGCGCTGCCGCCGCTGTTCTGATCGCCACGTTTCTGGCGGGTCCGTCGGCCACCAGTGCCGCCGCTCCCAGCACCAGCAAGGGGATCACGATCCTCAAGCCGAAGCGACTGGCCGGTTCGGAGATCGCGGCCACCCGCACACCGCTGGGAGTCCCCAACGACTACAAGCCATTCATCGCTCAGCTCAAAAGTGGCGACCTGCTGACAGTGGCGTTCTGTTTCGGACCGATTCCCGGCGTGAAGGGATACGTCGAGCGAGCACTTTTCTGGCGATCCCAAGACGGTGGCAAAACGTGGGGGCCTCGTGAAGAGCGTCTCGATGTTCAGGGGCGAGAATTCGGCCTGACCACGTTTTCGGACGGCTCGTTGATGATGACCTGTCATTGGTTGGCCAATGACGCCCTGAATCCGTCGAGGCACACCCACAGCAAGATTTTCCGTTCGACCGATGAGGGGAAAACGTGGTCGGAGATCCGTATCGGTCCCGACGGCTTCCCCGACAAGGCCGCCACCTCCGCCGATTGGATGGGGTTCGAAATCCCCGACCCGAAACGGCCCGGCAAAATGCTCGCCTGCATCGGCGTGAGCATGCAGGATGGCCACAAGAACGCGCCGAAGGTGGTCCGGATCTGGAGGTCGGCTGACAGCGGAAAGACGTGGGATCGATCGCTGCATCCCGATACCCAGGGCTGGATCGACGTCGATGGCTTCTTCTCCCAGACGGTCACCTTCCGCACCAGGTCCGGGAAGATCCTGCACCCTGTCCGGGTTGACCGCACGGGACCGCACTGGCACATCCCGGGAACGCCCGAGAGCCTGAAGAAGGAGAGCGGCGACCAGGGCGACAGGATGATGCTGTGGGAATCCCGCGACAACGGCCGACATTTTCGACGTCACAACAAGGTCGGCAACTTCGGCACCTACGGAGAGATGTACCCGCGGTTCCTGCAGTTGCAGGACGGACGGATTCTGCTGACATTCACCGTCCGCAGCAACTCGACCGACGGTCATGCACTGGGCCTGCGAGCGATCCTCAACGACAACGACGGCAAGACCTGGGATTTTCGCAACGACCGCATGGTCATCAGTGACGTCAACTTCGGGTCCAGCGGCGGGGGGTTCGGCAACACCATTCAGACGGCCGACGGTGGCCTGGTTTCGGTCTACAGCTATCGGGACAAGGCGGGCAAGACACACATCGAAGCGATCCGCTGGTCGCTTCCCGCAAAGCGGCGTTGATGCACAACGAACCAAGTTCTCCAGAATCGACATGACCAGATTTCACACCCGGTTGATCGCCGTCCTGCTGGTCCTGTTGTCGAGTTTCGTTTCTCCGTCCCACGCACAGCAGGCGGCGGAGAAAAAGCGGACCCCCATCGAGAAAACATCCGTCTCAGGACTGGTCGTTCCCGGCAGTGAAACGAACCTTGCCCTGCGGACGCGGGCTGCACAATTCGAGTTCGAATGGAATGCCCGAACCCGAGTCGCCCTCAAGATGAACACCCGGCTTTTGCGACGCCTGAAGGGCGGTAAGCTTTCCTTCAACGTCCACTTGTCCACACAGGTTCTCACGTACCAGGTCCCCAAAGGACCGATCACCGGCATCGTTGTTCTTCGTGGTCGCCGCCAGGGCGACAAGGCCCTTGAGACAGCTCGCCGAGAAAAGTGGATTCCTGAACGCGGGCTCCGATTGGAATTCGGCCAATCCGTCGTCGAGGGACACCTGCCCACTCCTGACGACCCGCGTTTCATCGGGACCTGGAACCCCGCCATCACGCCACGCACGCTGAGAATCGGGGCAACCGCCTACGAGATCTCGCACAAGAGGGGGGGGGCAAACCACCGCTCTGCTGTACGGCCTCATCACGGCCGCCGACTGCCGACCATTCGTCAACCGAGCCACGGTCATTGGATCACGCCGCGGCGAACAGGCGACGGCTCTCGGGC
>Ga0310120_10000356_pt1 | contig 36705 bp, 20 predicted proteins | sample CB27_AW_983_MG_FD_203506 | JGI IMG/M metagenome (GOLD analysis project Ga0310120, IMG submission 203506) | Marine microbial communities from Western Arctic Ocean, Canada - CB27_AW_983 | ecosystem: Environmental > Aquatic > Marine > Oceanic | place: Canada: Western Arctic Ocean | collected...
TCCCGGCCACCGTACCGATGCGTCGAATGCCACCGATGATCACCATCCCCACGACCAGGGCCAGGATGATGCCGGTGGCGATCTTCGGCACACCGAAGTAACTCTGGGTCAAACCGGCGACATTCCAGGCCTGGAACATGTTGCCACCGGTGATGGTGGAGATGATCAAGGTGACACAGAAGATGCCTCCGATGACGCTGCCCATCGTCGCCCACATGCCACCCTTCTTGCCCATCACATGGCGTACGACATGCATCGCTCCACCGCTCGGATTGTCGGGATCCGAAGTGTCGCGAAACATCATCGCCAGGGTGATCTCGATGGTCTTGAGTGCCATGCCGAAGAAACCGACCACCCACATCCAGAACAGCGCTCCCGGCCCGCCGAGAGAGATGGCCAGTGCCACGCCACCGATGTTGCCGAGACCTACAGTCGCCGACAATGCCGCCGACAGTGCCTGGAAGTGGTTGATCGCTCCCGGGTCATCGGGATCGTCGTAGATACCCCGGATCACATTGATGCCATGGGTCATGATTCGATACTGGGTAAAACGACTCCACACCGTGAAGAGCACTCCCGCTCCCAGCAATCCGATGAAGGTCGGGGGACTCCAGATCAACTCGCCAATCTCGGTGATGAACATCCAGAACTGGTCCAAGGTGTTGTTCCTTCCCTGGTGACTGAGAACGGCGAGGGAGCCCCGCCCGGAGCCGGACACTAGGCAATCGGAGGCGACGAAACAAGGGTCGAGAAGCGACCTCGGGGGTGGCCGCTACGGCGAGAGTAGCCTCGCCAGACGCTCGCTGGAGACATTACCGCCACTCACCACCGCAACATGCGTCCCCCCTGGAAGCGATGCTCCGGAGCGAGGCGCCAGCAGCGGTGCCGCCGAACAGGATCCACTCGGCTCCGCCAGGATCTCCAGTCGCTGGTGCAGAATCGACAGGCTGGCCATCAGTTGCCCCTCACTGATCACCTCGGCAACCACTCCAGCACGGCTCAGCAGTTCCCAGTTGAGTTCCCCGATCGTCAACGGCAACAATCCATCGGCCTCCGACACCGTCTCTTCCAGGTGTAGACGCTGATCGGCCTGCAGCGACCTCGCCAGAGCCGCAGACCCTTCCGGCTCGACGGTGTGTACCTGACACTCCGGCATCTCGACCGATGCCACTGCAGCACAGCCCGCTGCGAGCCCGCCGCCACCGACCGGTAACCACAGATGCTCGAAGGTGCCGATCTGTTCCATCAGTTCCAGCACCAGAGTGCCCTGTCCCGAGATGATCCACTCGTGATCGAAGGGAGGCACGATCACCCAGCCGCGCTCCGCTGCGATCTGCTCGGCGCGAAGCTTGCGCTCGTCGGTGGTCGGGCCCACCCGCACCAGTTCCGCCCCCGCCTCGATCACCGCAGCGGCCTTGACCCGATCGATGCTGTCGGGGGCTACCACCAGAGCCGCCAACCCCTGCCGCGCAGCCGCCTCTGCTACTGCCCGACCATGATTGCCGCTGGAGTAGGTCAACACTCCTGCAGGGGTCTGCTGCGCCAGCAACCGGGCGATGAAGTGAGCCGCCCCCCTCGCCTTGAAGGAGCCCGAAACCTGCTGATTTTCCAGTTTCAGCACCAATCGATCGGGACCGGGCGGTAACAGCTCAGCGGGGACCTCCCGCACGGGGGTACAGGAGACCAGGTCGCCGATCTCGACCCTCGCCTCACGGGCCATCGTCGCCAGTTGGCTCCATCTTGCTCCGGCTTCCACGATGAGGTTTCCTTCCGTGGCCACGGACCGATCGATCCTGCGGCATCCTTGATGGCTCCCGATGGACTGCCTATCGTACTCAGCATCGAGGAGGGGGAGCAGCAGCACCAGCCACTACCTGGCGACAACCAGGATGAGATGGTGGGCGACCCGCTGGAAACTCATCCCCCCCATCGTCAGGCTCCAGTACCAGATAGATTCAACGCCAGAGAGATTCAACAAGCACCTGTTCCCGGGAGGAACCAAGATGGTCCGCAGTTCATTCGATGCTCCCTGCCTCTCCGAAGAACACCTGCGCTGGCATCAGGATGCCGTGCAACGATGTCGAAGAGCCATCATCCAGATGACGAGCCTGGCCAATTCCGGTCACCCGGGGGGATCGCTCTCCTCGCTCGATTTGTACCTGGTGCTGTGGTCGTGTGCCCGGGTCGAGGCGGAGAATCCCTGGATGGATGGAAGAGATCGCATCGTCGTCAGTCACGGTCATACCTCACCCGGTGTCTACTCGGTGCTCGCTGAAATGGGATTCATCGATGGGGAAGAGGCGATCTCGTCGTTTCGAAGTACTCAAAATCTTTTCGAGGGTCACATCGAGCGCGAGATTCCCGGCGTCGAGTGGACCACCGGCAATCTCGGTCAGGGGCTCTCTGCCGCCTGCGGCATGGTGCTGGGAGAGAGGATCCACGGACGACACTGCAGTGCCTTCGTACCGATGGGCGATGGCGAGCAACAGAAGGGGCAAATCGCCGAGGCGCGCCGCTTCGCCGTCAAGTACGGTCTCCACGAGATCACAGCCATCATCGATCGAAACCAGTTACAGATCGGCGGTGAAACCGAGGAGATCATGCCGCAGCAGATCGCGCTGGGCTGGGAAGCGGATGGCTGGCGTGTCGTCGAGGTGGACGGACATGATCCACAGCAGATCTTCGCTGCCCTGCAACAGGCGAAAAAGGACGATCAGCGGCCCTGGTGTATCATCGCCCACACCGTCATGGGCAAGGGAATCTCCTTCATGGAGAACCTGTCCGATTTCCACGGCCGCGCACTGAATCCGGAAGAACTCGCCCGAGCCATCGAGGAACTGGGTGAAGATACTGCACTCTGGGATCTCGAACCGCTGCAAGAGAGGCGCCTGCGGCGACCACCCAGCAGTGTGCCTTCGATGCCAAACAAGGTTCCTGCCCTCGATGGCGGAGAGCCGGTCACTTATACCGTCGATCAGAAGACCGATTGTCGCAGCGCATTTGGCCAGGCGATCCACGATGTCGCCCGTGCATCTTCCAATGGAACCTCATCGCCACCGATCGCCGCCTTCGACTGCGACCTCGAGGGCTCGGTCAAGTTGGGTGCGTTTCACAAGCAATTTCCCGATCGCTTCTTCCAGTCGGGTATCCAGGAACATCACACCGCCACCTGCGCCGGGGCGCTCTCGACCTGCGAGGTGACGACGGTATTCGCTGACTTCGGCGTCTTTGGCGTCTGCGAGACCTACAATCAGCACCGCCTCAGTGACATCAATCACGCCAACCTGAAGATCGCCTGCACCCATCTCGGACTCGATGTCGGAGAAGATGGAAAAACCCATCAGTGCATCGACTATGTCGGCCTGTTGAGAAACATCTTCGGGATGCGCATCTTCGTACCCGCTGATCCCAATCAGACCGATCGAATCGTCCGACATGCACTGACCACATCGGGAATGGCCTTCATCGGCATGGGACGATCGAAACTGAACACCATCACTGACGAGGCGGGCGCGCCCTTCTTCGGTGGTGAATACACCTTCATACCCGGAAGACTCGATCTCATCCGCACCGGAACCGCAGGCATGGTGGTGGCGATGGGCACTCCGACTGGCCAGGCCCTCGATGCCGTCGATTCGCTGCGAGGAGAGGGGCTCGATATCGGTCTCGCACATGCTGCGACGCCGACCGATCTCGATGCCTCATGCATCGCTTCGCTGGCGCAGCAGCCCTTTGTCGTCACCGTCGAGGACCACTCGGTCCGCACCGGGCTCGGCAACTGCATCGCAGAGGCGTTGTTTGGCGCCGGAACGGCGATCCCCCAGTTGCGAATCGGCGTCGAACAGTACGCCCCCAGCGGACCCTCCGTCGAGGTGTATCGTCACTGCGGCCTCGATTCAGAATCGATCCGAGAACGGGTCCAGGCCTTCGCCCTCGAGCGGCAGTAGCGCCGATGTTGCCGCTGCAGTTTCGGCGTCGATGCGGCCGACACGCCCGAAACTGCTTGTCGCTACTACTGTTGCTCGTGATCGCCGGTGGTTGCCAGGGCATCAGCTCTCGTTTCGGTAGTTTATCCAAGCGCCCCCCGTCGATGGTGATCCTGCTCGCAGACGATGCCGGTTACAGCGACTTTGGATTCACCGGATTGAGCCAGGTAAAAACTCCCAACATCGATCGGATCGCCCGCCAGGGAGTGGTGTGTGAACAGGGATACGTGTGTGCCTCGGTTTGCAGCCCATCCCGAGCCGGATTGTTGACGGGAAGGTACCCGCAACGCTTTGGCCACGAGATGAATCTGCCGGCGGGCTCTGGTCTTGGATTGGCGCTGACCGAGCGCACCATCGCGGATCGATTGAAGCGCCTCGGATATGCCACCGGTGCCGTGGGCAAGTGGCATCTGGGTGAGGAGCCACCCTATCGGCCGCTGCAGCGCGGCTTCGATCGTTTTCAGGGCTTCCTGGGCGGCTCGCGAAGCTACCATGACCGGAAATCCCTGGCGCGCAGAACCGTCTGGCTCGATGGCGACGCTCCCGCACCACTGCCGGACCCTTATGTCACCGATGCCATCGGTACTGCCGCCTCTCGATTCATTCGCGAGCACAGCGACGAACCGTTCTTCCTCTATGTCGCCTTCAATGCTGTGCACACTCCGATGCAAGCCCTCGATGCAGACCTCGAGCAGGTCTCCCCTGACATCCAGAACAAGCGGAGACAGTTACTGGCGATGACCATCGCCCTCGATCGTGCCGTCGGAGAGGTACTCCAGACCATCGATGACGAGGGACTCGGAGATGACACCATCGTCATGTTTCTCAACGACAATGGCGGCGCCACCAGTAACGCCAGCGATAACGGTCCGCTGCGCGGCATGAAGGGCTCCAAGTTCGAAGGGGGCATCCGGGTGCCATGGGCGGTGCGCTGGCCCGGTGAGATCCCTGCCGGCACCCGCCTTCCGCATCCGATCAGCACACTCGACATCGCCGCAACGCTTCTCGCCGCCGCCGGGGCAGACGAGGACTCGCACCAGGATCTCGATGGGGTCGACATCGCCAGACATCTGGCTGGCGCTGATTCGGATCCGCCACACGATGCCCTGTTCTGGAGACGGTCCGTGGCTGCTGCGGTTCGCAGCGGTCCCTGGAAGTTGATCCGTGTCGAGGGACTCTCGCCGCAACTGTTCCACCTTCTGGATGACCCCGGCGAACGAAACGATGTATCGCTCGATCATGCGGAAGTCGTGTCCGATCTGTCGGCACGATTGCAAGCATGGGAGCAGCAACTGATCGCTCCTGCCTGGCAGACGGGAGAGATCTGGAGAAAAAATCAGATCGAGAAGCATCGACCCGATTTTTTTGGGCGTGAGAAGGAGCGATCTCGCCCCTGACCCCGGGAAACAGGCCGCCAATCGAGACCTACTCGGGCTGCTACAATTGTCATTACCCACCGGAAAATAAGAACTTATTGCCGGATGTTGGGGCTTCTGGGTCACAACATCTGACCCTCCCTACCCGAGATTCACATCTGACAGCACTCTCTCAAATGACCCGGTTGCAAAACTCGCCATCGTCCAATAAAGTTGTAGATACGGTTCGGAGGACTCTCCCTTCGAATTGCTTGGGCTGAGCGAGGTGTACTTCAAGAACAGCTGCTCCCTCCCACTATCGGGAGGTGGTGGTCTTTCCTGCGGCTCTCGCGCATTACAAATTGCAAATTGGTTTGTTCACCTGAATTTCCGGTTATCGGCCTCACCATCGAGGCTCGAGACGCCGATACCGCTTCGAGAACAGAAGGAAGGCCTTCCCATGACCGTTTCTCGTCTCTTCATGATCGCCATCACCACGATGGCCGTCGTCTGCGCCAGTCCGGCGTTGTATTCGCAAGCTACCGATGACTGTGCCAGTGCACCTGCCGTCGGTGAAGGTTCGTCTTCGTACGACCTGACCGGCTCCACCCTGGACGGCTCGGCCGTCTGCGATAGCAACATCGCAAATGATGTGTGGGTCTCCTACACCGCAAGTTGCAGTGGTACGGCCACCTTTGGTACCTGCGCTCAGTCAGGATCCAACGACGACAGCGTCCTCGCCGTCTACGACGGTGGTGCCTGCCCCAGTGCTGGAGATCCCTGCCTTGCCAGTAGCGACGATGCCTGTGGTGCATCCGCCTTCATGTCGGAAGTCTCGATGCCTGTGACCGGCGGTAGCACCTACCTGATCCAGGTTGCCGGCTGGAATGGCGGCGAGGGTGACGGAACCCTCGACATCTCGCTCGTCGTTGGCAGCAATGACGACTGCGCTGGAGCGACCTGCGTCGGCGAAGGCTCTCACGCCTACGACCTGACCGGTTCTACCCTCGACGGTCCGGCCGACTGCGACAGCAACATGCAAAATGATGTGTGGATGTCCTACACCGCCAGTTGCACCGGCATGGCGACCATCGGTACCTGTGCTCAGTCGGGCGGCAACGACGACAGCGTCATCATCGTCTACGACGGTGGTGCCTGTCCCACGGCTGGAGATCCTTGCCTCGCCAGTAGTGACGATGCCTGCGGTTCAGGTGGCTTCATGTCGGAAGTCTCGATTCCTGTGACCGGCGGCCAGTCATACCTGATTCAAATCGGTGGCTGGAATGGCTCCGAGGGTGATGGAACCCTCGACATCTCGCTCGTCGCTGGCAGCAATGATGATTGCTGCGCGGCAACCCCCGTCGCTGAAGGCTCACACGCCTACGACCTGACCGGTTCTACCCTCGACGGTCCGAGCGACTGCGACAGCAACATGCAAAACGACGTGTGGATGCTCTACACCGCATCCTGCGACGGCGACGCGACCATCGGTACCTGCTCTCAGTCAGGCGCCAACGACGACAGCGTCATCATCGTCTACGACGGTGGATCCTGCCCGAGCGCGGGAGCTGCCTGTCTCGCCAGTAGTGACGATGCCTGTGGTTCAGGTGGCTTCATGTCGGAAGTCACGATCCCTGTTACCGCTGGAAGCTCCTACCTGGTGCAGATCGGTGGCTGGAATGGCTCCGAGGGTGATGGAACCCTCGACATCGCACTCGCCTCGCCCGCCGAGGCAGATTGTGCCAACGGCATCGACGACGACTGTGACGGTCAAGTCGACTGCGATGACAGCGACTGTGCTGGCAGCACCGATTGCAGCAACGATGACTGTGCCGGTGCCTACCCTGCAGGCGAAGGCTCACACGCCTACGACCTGACCGGTTCCACCCTGGACGGTCCGAGCGACTGTGATTCCAACATCGCCAACGATGTGTGGTTCGCCTACACTCCCAGCGCCAACGGAACCGCTACCATCGGAACCTGTGCGCAGAGTGGTAGCAACGATGACAGCGTCCTCGCCGTCTACGACGGAGCCACCTGCCCCACCGCCGGAGCCACCTGCCTCGCTTCTAGCGACGACGCTTGTGGATCCGGGGGCTTCATGTCGACCGTCGATGTGGCAGTCACTGGAGGGAACACCTACCTGATCCAGGTTGCCGGCTGGAACGGCGGCGAGGGTGACGGAACCCTCGACATCTCGCTTGTGGCCTGTACCAATGACGACTGCTGCGGCGCCGACCAGGTCGGTGAAGGCTCTCACGCCTACGACCTGACCGGTTCTACCCTCGACGGTCCGGCCGACTGCGACAGCAACATGGAAAATGACGTGTGGATGCTCTACACCGCAAGCTGTGACGGACTCGCCACCATCGGTACCTGTGCTCAGTCTGGAGCCAACGACGACAGCGTCATCATCGTCTACGACGGTGACTCCTGCCCCGTTGCCGGAGACGCCTGTCTCGCCAGTAGCGACGATGCCTGTGGTTCAGGTGGCTTCATGTCGGAAGTCACGATCCCGGTCAGTGCCGGTAGTTCCTACTACATTCAGATCGGTGGCTGGAACGGCAGCGAGGGCGACGGAACCCTCGATATCGCCTGCGCCCCGAATGACGTCTGTGAGAATGCGGTTGCGTTCACCGAGGGTGCGAACAGTTTCGACACCACAGGTTACGCAACCAGCGGCCTGGCGCCGACAGGATGTTCGAACGCCTACGGTAACAACGCCCAGGACCTCTTTGCGACCTACACTCCGCCTGCCGATGGAATCGTCGACTTCAACACCTGTGATGCCGGCAGTTTTGACACCGACATTGCTCTCTATGAAGGTGATTGCTCCGCTCTGACCCTGGTCGCCTGTGACGGTGACAGTGGCGCGGCGGGTTGCCAACAGTACAGTTCGGCATTGAACGGTCTGATTCTCACCGGAGGCACTACCTACATCGTCAACATCGGTGGCTGGGGAGCCGCCGATCAGGGTGCCGGTACCTGCAACATCACCTTCACTGCGCTGGCGGCAGAAGATTGCGCCACACCGGGTGACGAGGATGGAGACGGTGACGCAGACTGCGCCGACAGCGATTGCGCTGCCGAGCCGCAGTGCCAGGAAGCAGGCAACTGCGCTGACTTTATCGACAACGACCTCGATGGAGACGTCGACTGTGCCGATGCCGATTGTGCTGCGGATGCCGCTTGTGCTGGCTGCCCGACTGGCCTCTCGCAGAATGTCTCGGATGTTGTCGACACCTCCTCTGTACTGTGTGCCAACGCAGGCCAGGTGGCGGGTGACAACACCTATGCCCGTAGCTTCGATACCAGTTCTCTCGATTGCCCCACCGGAATTCGTGTCACGGGTGTCAACTTCGGCATCGGTCTCGTCACGAACCCTGATGGCCTCGGAATCCCCGTTACCATCTCCGTATGGCATGATGGAGACGGTGGAGCAGCGGATGGGGGCATGACACTGATCAGCAGCGAAGATGTCCTCATCTTCGAAGCGGATGCCACGTCGACACAATCGCTGACCCTCGCCACCCCGGCGGCACTACCTTCTGGTGCCACGCTGGTGGTAGGGACCACGCTTCACGACACCGTGGGAAGTGGTAACCTGATCCGCGTCGGCCACAACAGCGCCGGCCAGTCGGGTCCGATCTACTTCGACGCTACCGCCTGCGGCCTCAGTTGGGGAACGCTGGATGCGATCGGATTCGGTGACAACCACGTGGTCATCACCATCATTACAGATGACCAGGGTGCTGGTGCCGCCGGCGACGAGTGCGCCGTGGCGATCTCGGTCACCGAAGGCGCCAATGCCTTCGACGCCACTGATATGACCACCGGTGCGGAACCCCCCGAGTCTTGTGGTCCGGGTACGGGCGGCTTCAATAACGACATGTGGTTCACATACACCGCCAGTTACGCTGGAAACCTCACCGTCGACACCTGTTCGGTGGGTAGTTACGACACCGACTGTGCCGTCTACACAGACTGCCCCGGTAGCGGTGGTACTCTGATCGCCTGTAATGGCGATGCCCCGGATGCCGCTTCTGGTGCCGGTGGCGCATGTCAGACCTGGTACTCATCGGTAGATGTAGGCATCGTGGCCGCTGGACAGACGGTAACCATCCGCGTTGCCGCTTACAGCCCCGGCGCGGGTACCGGTACTCTCAACATCACCAACATTCCTCCTCCGCCGACCCTCAACGAGATCCGTATCGACAACCCGGGCGGTGATACCGACGAGTACTTCGAACTCGCTGGTCTGCCTCAGTCGCTCGACGGACTCAGTTACATCGTCATCGGTGACGGCACCGGTGGCAGTGGAACCATCGAGAACGTCACTGATCTGACAGGTCAGTCGATGGGTGGCAGTGGATACTGGTGGGCCGGAGAGGCAAGCGCCACACTCGGTACACCTGACATGGTCACGACACTCTCCTTCGAGAACAGTGACAACGTCACGCACATGCTCGTCAGCGGATTCACCGGTGCCAGTGGGGATGACCTCGACACCGATGATGACGGAACGCTGGACTCCACACCGTGGGATGCAGTGATCGACAGTGTCGCGATGCTCGAGAACGAGATTGATCCCGCAACCGGCAACCCCAGCGGCGGCGAGATGGTCTACAGTTCCACCACGATTGGACCCGACGGCACCTTCGTCCCGGGCCATATCGAGATCTGCAACGGAGTGTGGGAAATCGCTGACTTCGATCATGCTGCTGGCTCGGACACCCCGGGTGCAGCAAACAGTTGTCTCGCACCGCCTGCAAACGACGAGTGTGTGGATGCGTTTACTGCAGTGCTTGGTTCCAACAGCGTCTACAACGTCAGTGCCACTGATAGTGCCGATGCCTGGGATACCGCCTGTGTCGATAGCACCGGTGGTGCCATGGCTGTGGATGTCTGGCATGTCTGGACCGCTGGTGCGGACGGGACCTTGACGGTGAGCACCTGTGACACCGCAGGATTCGACACCGACAGCAGCATCAGTACTGGTGCCTGTGGAGCCCTGACCCAGATCGCCTGTAGTGGTGACGCGGGTGACGGTTCCGGTAACTCAGGAGCATGCCAGCCGTGGTACTCCGAGTACACGGTTGCCGTGACCTCCGGAACCACCTACTACCTGCGCAATGGTGGCTGGAGTTCTGGCGATCAAGGTACAACCAACCTGGAATTGAGTTTCGTACCGGTAGGCGACGAGCCCTGTGATGCCATCGCCGTGACCGATGGAACCACCATTGTCGATAACACCTCAGCAAGCGATAGCACTGTGCCGATTGGCGCTGATGCTGATAGCAACTGCACCGGTACTTTCCTCGGTCAGTTCGATTCGGACATGTGGTTCAGTTACACCGCGACCTGCGAAGGTACCGTGACCATCGACACCTGTGACGCCGCCGGTATCGACACCGACCTGGCCGTCTACGAAGGTGATTGTGCGACACTTGATCAACCGATTGCCTGTAACGGTGACGACACTACCCTGCCCGGGTGCCAGGGTTTCACCTCGCTTGTCGAGTTTACAGCGACTCTCGGTGCCACGTACTTGATCCGCGTTGGCGGATGGTCAGATAACAGTGGCGGTGTCACAGAGATGCATATCTCATGTGCACCGGATGCTGTCGACCCGACTGCAAGCTTCGTGCTCAGCGGTTACTCCGAGTACAGCATCAACTTCCGACCGGTGACTCTCACCGACTCCTCGGATAATGGTGGCGACGTCAATGCGATGATCACGGTCGACTGGGGTGATGGCTCCCCGACCGAGACCGCCGCACCCGGCAGTTCGCTTCCGCACGTGTACGCGATCGCTCTGGTACCGGGCGCAACCGGCTTCCTGGCCACTCCTTCAGTGACGATCACCAACGTCGTCGGTAGCAACACCATTTCCGGAGACCAGTTGACGGTCCTGCTGATCGGTGACGCCAACAATGACCTTGCTTCGGATGCCGCAGACGTGGTCACCGTTCTCACCTACCTGTATGGCGGCGGAACTTACAACTGCTACCAGGTGGCTGACCTGAATGGAGATGAGACCGTGAACCTTGGAGACATCGTTTACGCTCTGTACTACTTCTTCGTGCCAGGATCGGATATTCCGGTGCTGCCTTCGAACCCGAACTGCGACCTGTAGGGTCCAGAAAACGGCGCCCCGAAACGGGGGGGCGGACCGCTGGTTCCCGCTGTACCCGGGAGAGCCTTGGGCTCTCCCGGGTACTTTTTTATTGAACATCGAGTGGCTGACGGCGTGCAAACTGCCACCTCGGACCGGAGCAGGCCTCCCCATGGCAGGTGAGATCATCTATAGTCGATCCTGCGGTGTGGCGAGGATCACCACACCCGGAACAGGATGATCAGATGGAACGCAATCCCGGGAGGCATGCTGTCAACCTGATTCTCTTGCTGGGCATGCTATTGAGTTGTGGTTGCGAACCCGGTCTATCGTTACCTCCTGCGCTCCCTCCCAGTGATCTGGAACCACTGGTGCAGGATCTGATCTCACCTCAGATCGCCCGCATCGAGAAAGATCCTTCCAGTGCCGAGGAGCACGGCACGCTTGGATTGATGTACGAGGCGAACGAGATGTGGGAGCCCGCCACCCGTGCCCTCGAAAATGCGACCAGATTGGACCCCTCCAATCCGGTCTGGACCCTGCACCTGCATCGCTCCCGAAACTCGGTCGGCAAGTCATCCGGAGAGTTGGCTCGACTCGAATCTCTGGTTTCGCGCTTCTCCCATGTCGCTTCATTTCTGTACATCCTCGGACTCTCCAGGCTCGAGAGTGGCGACATCGAGGGTGCCCGCAAGGCACTCGAAGAGTCGCTGCAACTGGCTCCGGAAGAACCGGCTCCGATGGTGGCGCTCTCGGAACTGGAATTGCTGGTTGGAAATCCGCAGCAAGCACTCAACCACGCAAGACAGGCTCTGAAGCGAGCACCGGGGCAACCTGCAGTTCGCAATGCCCGAGGACAGGCTCTGCGGGCACTCGGCGAGGAGGAGGCAGCCAGGGCGGACCTCGAAGCGGGACTCAACTCCTCGCGACTCATCTTTCCCGATGCGGGTCGACGACGTTTTGCCAGTTACTACGCTGCTCCTCAGATGATCATCAATCACTCTGCTGACCTGATCGGGGCGGGATACCCTCAACGCGCAGAGAAGTTGCTCCACAAGGTGCTGCTCTCGAGACCTGGAGATCGTGACGCCCTCAACAACCTGGCACTTGCGCTCAGGGCGATGACGCGTAACGAAGAAGCTGAAGCTCGGCTGCTCGAAGCACTGAAGAGCGATCCGAATTACTTCCCCACGCTGATCAATCTCTCTGACATCTATCTGAATCTGAAGCGACCTGCAGTTGCACAACTCCATGCCACCAAGGCGATCCAGATCGACGCAGAAAATCCCATTGCACACAAGTTACTGGGAATGAGTTTGATCCAACAGCGGCTCTTCCCCGAGTCCGTCCAGGCGTTCGAGAAGAGCCTGCGCCTGAAGCCCGATGACTTTGAATGCCATGCAGCTGCCAGCGAAGCAGCTCTCGCCAGCGGCGATCTCGATGCGGCGACCACACACCTCGCCGCTGCTTCTCGGCTGATGCCAAGCCACTTGCCGGTGCAGGTCAATCTGATTCACCTGCTGATCAGGAAGGGATCTCTGGAGGAGGCTGACCAGAGGCTCAAGGATCTGTTCGTGCAGCTGGGAGATCACCCCCAACTGGTGAAGGCGTACGATGCGCTTCGACGCGCTCGAACTGCGCAAGGTGGCAATTGAATGGGACGCCGCTGCCATCTCTCATTTCTACTGATGCTGGCCTCGACTTGCTTGAGTTGCGTCGGTTGCACAAACAATACCAGCGTTACCTCTTCGACTCCCGCCATCGAATCAGCGGCTAGCGTCTGGTTTCGCCCACTGCCCACCGATAGTGGATTTGATTTCGTCCACTCACTCGGCTCCGAACGGCGCTACTGGATTCCTGAAACGGTCTCGGGAGGAGTCGCCCTGCTCGATTATGATGGCGATGGTGATCTGGACATCTACTGCGTCCAGGCCGGGGGAACCCTCGCAGGGGACCGCTCCGATGCGCCCGGGAACAGACTGTTTAGAAATGATGGACAGCTCCACTTCACCGATGTGACCGATCAGGCGGGAGTTGGCGATCAGGGATTTGGCATGGGAGCCAGTTGTTGCGACATCGACCGTGACGGAGACATCGATATCTTCGTCAGCAATGTCGGCCAGGATGTTCTCTACATCAATCGAGGCGATGGCACATTTGAAGATGGAACAGCAACCTCGGGACTGGGAGATGCGGGCTTTTCCGCTTCTGCTGCGTTTCGAGACCTCGACGGGGATCGATTCCCCGAGTTGTTCGTCAGCCGCTATCTGCTGTGGAGCCCCGACAAGGAACTGACCTGTGGCAGCGGGCTCGGTGAAGACTACTGCTCTCCCAACAACTACCAGGCTCCGGCACCGGATCTTTTCTACAAGAACAACGCCGATGGAACCTTCACGAACATCTCCGAGAGTGCTGGTCTTCGAACTGCCTACGGCAACGGACTCGGCGTCGTGTTTGCCGATTTCGACGACGACGGGCGCCAGGATGTCTATGTTGCCAACGATGGGTCTCCCAACCAGATGTGGAGGAATCTGGGTGACCTGATGTTCAAGGAGATGGCGGTCACCAACGGATGTGCCGTGAATCTCAATGGCTCTGCCGAGGCTGGCATGGGCCTACAGGCCTCTGACCTCGACGAAGATGGAGATCTCGACCTGTTCATGACACACATCAGAAACGAGACCAACACCTGGTACCGCAATGACCATGGAATCTTCGCCGATGCGACGCTGTTGACTGGCCTGGCGTCATCGAGTCGTGACATGACCGGTTTCGGCATGGGATTCCAGGATTTCGACCACGACGGGATTCTCGATCTGTTCGTCGCCAATGGTAGGGTCCTTCGGGTTCGTGACTCCCTCGCGGGCGACGATCCCTACGCCGAGCCTGACCAGTTGTTTCGTGGGCTCGGCGGCGTGCGCTTCAGTGAGGTGTCGCCGCGCGGAGGACTCGACTCCGCGCTGCAATACACCGGCCGAGGCGTTGCTTTTGGCGATCTGGATGATGATGGAGACCAGGACATCATCGTCATCAACAACAACGGCCCAGCGATCTTGATGGTCAACGAGGCGCAGAAGTTGGGAGCGTCAGTCACCTTCACCGTGACAGATAAGGATGGTGCCATCGCTCTCGGTGCACGACTGGAGGTTCATTGCCAGCAGCGAGTGCTGCATCGGCTGGTCGCTCGCGGCTACTCCTACTGCGCTTCCAACGATCCCCGGGTGCATGTCGGGCTGGCCTCAGCAGATCAGGTGGACAAGGTCATCGTTCGGTGGCTCGATGGCACCAGCAGTGAACACGGCCCCTACCAGGGCGGCTCCTTCGCCAGCATCCAGCAGTCACCTTGAAGAAGCGTCGCATCGATGGATCGGAACACTGGGCCTGAACTGCTAGCGCGGCTCCAGCAGCAACCACCCCTTTTCGATATCGAGGTCGATGCGAAATCTCCCGAGGAAATCCAGCCCCAGCAAGCCTGTCCCCGGTTGCCCCGGCAAGTCGAGCACCGTCGCCCTCATGCCATCGACGACGGCGCCCTGAAGATTGACCCGCGGTAGTGCTACGACAGGAGCCTCGAACTCATCGCTGGCGGTCCTGACCTGTTGACGCGGCGTGTTCTCGTCGACGGTGATCCCGAGTGGGCCCAGCACTGACGTCGGGATCGATGTCGACGAGGCACCGGTGTCGATGACAAAATCGATCGGTACGCCGCCGATCAATGCAGTCACCTCGATCACGGATGACCCGGGCGTGAACTCGATCAAGACGCGCCCCTCGGCTCGCCTCTCCATCTTCAACCGATTCAGCAGGCCTTGACGAAGCAACTTGAGATCGCTGCGAGCCACTTCTCTTGCCAGCTGCTGGGCGCAGGAATCCAAATCCCCGGCATCCAGTAGCCGCTCCGCATCGAGCAGACGCAGCGCGTCGTCCTCGGGAAACCTGTTTCTGCCGGCGACGATCCAGTCGATGGCATCTGCCGTCAGGCCCAGTGATCGACACGATTCTGCGCCAGTCACGAACAGATCCGGCAACAGATCCAGAGCAGTGTCAAACGCCGGATCAGCGCCGACCATCCTTCGAAGCACATCGCCGGCGGCGACGGCGCGCGCCAGGCGATCGATAGCCCCATCGCGCAATGCCAGCGACAGCCATATGGCGCACAGCTCGGGACTCTCCAGCCACAGCAGCACATCCAGTCCCACGGCATCGAAGTAGGACCCGGGCACCGGGGAACTGACGCCACGCATCAAACGATCTCTGGCTGCCCGGATCAGTTGCGGCCGGCTGTACACATCAGGAATCTCCTCGGTAGCGAGCCTGGCAGGTCTCGCCACCGATTCATCGAGTGACAGCAGCGCAGCGAGATCACCGAGATCGGTATCGAGTATTCGCCGGGCGTAGGCGATCTTGCCACCCTCGAACTCCGCATCCTGAAAATGGGTCAGGCTCGCTCCGGAGAGGCGATCCTCAACGGGACCTGCCCACAACCAGGCGCCACCGAAAGGATGTCCAGGAACCCAGCCGACGATGGCACCATCCTGGGTCAGCACACGAGGCTCATCCTGATCGATCTGTGCTCGAAGAAAATCTCCGATGCGCTTCATGGCGCCTCGAGGTTCCCATTCGACCTGACGACCGGTCGGATCGACCTGAAACAACGCTTGCCGCGAATCCCAGCGAGCCAGCGGCATCGATGAGCCATCCGGAATCGGCTCGAGTCGCCACAGAGAGAGCGGATCTCGGCGTCGAAACGCGCCCTCTACCAGCGTCGCTTCACCCGCCATTCCCTCACGAAAGCGAACCTGACTCGCTCCCAGCAGTTGAACCCGTGGCAAGGCGAGCCAGCCACCCGCTGTCGCGGCACCGGCCATCTTTCCCAGTGAGAGACCGAACGGGTCCGTGACCGTGACCCAGCCCCAGGTCACCGGCGGCGATCCATCGGCGCGGGAATCCTCTCCTGGATCGTTGAGCAGGAAGTCATCGGGCAGACGCGGCGGATCCTCGACCGAGCCGGTCGAGGTCAGCTGGGACGAATCCGGCGATCCTCCCGCCTCGCCTGCAGTATCGAGCGGCACAGGCTCACCCCAACGCTGCTGCAGCAGCAACAGGCCAATCACCACCAGCACTGCCACGATCAGCCAGGAAGGGCCAGAAGAGGGTGTAGGTGGAGACGGTCCCAGCGCGCCATCGATCGCTGCTCCGCACTGATCACAGTGCAGCGCATCTCGAGCGTTGTAACTCTCGCAGTGAGGACACTGACGACTCATTCGACCTCTTCCCACAATCTGACGCTGGAGCCCCCACGATATCCGCATTCCTGGCCAAGATCAGCGGACCACGGCAGCCGCAGCGGCATCCTGGACGAAATACCGCCGCTGGCTGCCCTCCCACGCCTCGGACCCCTTGCCCACCCCTGCCCGGGTGCCTATTCTTTCTTCGTCAAGGAAGGGGAGTCGCGCATGACGACAAGAATCGGCACCGCTCTCCCTCGTGAGGATGACGCCACCGATGCGGATCGGCAGGCGATGCAGCAGTTGATCGAACGATTGCGCACCGACCTGGAGGTGGTTCGAGCTGGCGGCTCGGCAGCGGCGGTGAAACGCCACCTCGGCCGCGGCAAGTGGCTCGCCAGGGACCGGATCCGCGCGCTCCTCGACGAAGCCACCCCGTTCCTCGAGATCGGCAGTCTGTGTGCCCACGAGGTCTATGATTCGCCGCTACCCTGTGCCGGGATCATCTGTGGGATCGGCAGCATCGAGGACCGACTGTCGGTGGTCATCGCCAACGATGCCACCGTCAAGGGCGGCAGTTATCACCCACTGACGGTCAAGAAACACCTGCGGGCGCAGGAGATCGCCGAGCAGAACCGGCTTCCCTGCATCTACCTGGTCGATTCGGGCGGGGCCTACCTGCCTCTGCAGGACCAGGTCTTTCCCGACCGGGATCACTTCGGCAGGATCTTCTACAACCAGGCCCGGATGAGCGCACAGTGCATTCCGCAGATCGCCGTCGTCATGGGATCTTGCACCGCCGGCGGCGCCTATGTTCCCTCGATGAGTGACGAGTCGATCATCGTCCGCAATCAAGGCACCATCTTCCTCGGCGGTCCACCGCTGGTGAAGGCCGCCACAGGCGAGGAGGTCAGTGCCGAGGAACTGGGCGGCGCTGAACTGCATTGCCGAACGAGTGGCGTCACCGATCATCTCGCCGAGGACGATGAAGATGCGATCCAGAGAGCGCGTGCCATCTTCCGATCTCTGCCCGCTCAGCCTCGTGCTGGATTCGATCTCGAGGAAGCGCAACCCCCCGCCTTCGATCCTGCCGAACTCGCTTCCATCATCCCGGCCGATCCTCGCCAACCGTTCGAGGTGCGCGAGGTGATCGCTCGCATCGTTGACTCGAGCGAATTCGATGAGTTCAAGAAGATGTACGGCACCACACTGGTGTGCGGCTTCGCACGCATCCACGGGCACAGGGTCGGCATCGTTGCCAACAATGGCGTGCTCTTCAGCGAATCAGCCCTCAAGGGAACCCATTTCGTCGAACTGTGCTCGACGCGGGGCTTTCCCATCATCTTCCTGCAGAACATCACCGGCTTCATGGTCGGCAAGGCGTACGAAGAAGGCGGTATCGCCAAGGACGGGGCCAAGCTGGTCCATGCCGTCGCCAACTCCCCATCGCCGAGATTCACCGTCGTCATCGGCGGAAGCCACGGAGCCGGCAACTACGGCATGTGTGGCCGTGCTTTCGCACCTCGCCAGCTGTGGATGTGGCCCAATGCGAGGATCTCCGTCATGGGAGCGGACCAGGCAGCGCAGGTATTGCTCGACATCAAACGTGAACAGGTCGCACAATCGGGTCAGATCCTCACCGCCGAGGAGGAAAACAGCATCACGGCCCCGATCCTCGAACGCTATCAGCATGAGGGCAGCGCCTGGTACTCCAGTGCCAGGCTCTGGGACGATGGAATCATCGAACCGGCCTCGACTCGGGATGTTCTCGGGCTGGGGATCGAGGCGGCCTCCTGTTCCCCACTGGAACCGCGCAAGATCGGCATCTACCGCATGTAGAGGAGCACTCGATGGCTGAGGAATCGAACAACCTGAAGGTGACCCGCAGCGGGCCTCGTGCGGACGTGGTGCTGACGCGGCCACAGCGGCGAAACGCCTTCGACGAGGCACTGATCGCTCGCCTCTCCGAGACCTTTCACTCCTTCGAAGCGGATCCAGCGGTACGAGTGATCGTACTCTCAGGCGAGGGGAAGGTCTTTTGTGCCGGTGCCGATGTGAACTGGATGCGCGACTCCATCGACCTCTCGACCGAGGAGAATCGAAACGATGCGCTCCGCATGGCACGCATGTTCTCCTCGATCTCCGGTGCACGCTGCCCGGTGATCGTGCGCGCCCATGGTGCCGCCCTCGGTGGCGGTGCGGGGCTCGTCTGCGCCAGTGACATTACGGTCGCTTCCGAGGAGTGCGTCTTTTCCTTCAGCGAGGTCAGACTCGGTATCATTCCCGCCGTCATTTCACCTCATGCGGTGGCGCGCATCGGCGCGGCACAGGCGCGTCGATACTTCCTCACCGGCGAGCGATTCGGCGCCGAGGAGGCGCGCCGGATCGGCCTGGTTCACGAGGTCTGTGGCGTCGATGAACTCGATGCGCGCATCGATGCGATGGTCGAGGAGATTCTCGCCAGTGGTCCCGAAGCGGTGCAGGAGGCCAAGACCCTGATCCGCGAGGTCTCCGGACTGCCTTCTCCCGACTCACTCGCAGAGTTCACGGCCGAGCGCATCGCCGCGCGCAGGGCCAGCCAGGAGGGACAGGCGGGTCTGCGCGCCTTCCTCGACCATCAGCAGCCGCCCTGGATGGAGCAGAGTCCTGAGGAGGATCAGTGACGACCCTTCCCCGGGTGGCCGTGGCCAATCGGGGGGAGGCCGCGATGCGCATCCTCCGCACCTTTGCATCCCTCGGTATCGAGACGGTGGCGCTCCACTCCGAGGCGGATCGAGCAGCGATGTTCGTCGAATCCGCTGACCACCGCCGTGAGATCGGGCCCGCCGCAGCGAGCGACTCCTACCTCGATCTCGACCGCATCATCGATGCGGCACGGGATGCTGGCGCCAACGCACTGCACCCGGGCTGGGGCTTCCTCTCCGAGAGTCCAGAGCTGGCCAGCCGCGTCGAGGCGGAAGGCTGGACCTACATCGGTCCCACCGCTGACCAGGCGACTCAACTCGGCGACAAGACCCGGGCCAGAGCCCTGGCGCAGGCGGTGGCGGTGCCGTGTGCCCCCTGCATCGTTGGCCCTGATCCGGCAGATTCGCAGCAGTCTGACTGGCTCGATGCGGCGAGACAGCTGGGTGCCCCACTGCTGATCAAGGCGACCCACGGTGGCGGTGGCAAGGGGATGCGGATCGTGCGCCAGCTGGACCAGCTCGAAGAGGCGATCGCAGCAGCGCGGCGCGAATCGATGGCGGCGTTCGGCGATGACTCGGTGTTCATCGAGAAGTTGATCGAGCCTGCTCGCCATATCGAGGTCCAGGTGGTCGGGGATGGTCGGGGCGAGGTGGCGGTGATCGGCGACCGAGAATGCACGCTGCAGCGGCGCCATCAGAAACTGATCGAGGAATCGCCCGCCCCATCGCTGTCGAAGTCGTTGCGATCGGAGATTCACGACGCCGCCGGCAGGCTGGCACGTCAACTCTCTTACCGCGGCGCGGGCACCGTCGAGTTCCTCCTCGATGGCGAGGATTTCTACTTTCTCGAGATGAACACAAGACTGCAGGTCGAACATCCGGTGACCGAGCAGGTACACGGCATCGACCTGGTGGAACTGCAGTGGCGGGTCGCCATCGGAGAAGGCCTTCCCACCGATCTCGATGGCGCCATCCCCGACGGTCACGCCATCGAGGTGCGAGTCAATGCCGAGGATCCGGGTGCCGGATTCCTGCCCTCGGTGGGCGTCATCCGTCACTGCCTGTGGCCACAGATGCAGGGGATTCGCATCGATTCCGGAGTGCGGCAGGGAGACCGTGTCACTCATCACTACGATCCGATGCTCGCCAAGATCATCGCCCACGGCAGCGATCGGCAGCAGGCGACCCGCCGACTGGTCGAGGCGATCGATGCGACGCTGATCTCGGGAGTACGAACCTCGCTGCCGCTGTGTCGCGAACTGCTGCTGTCCGATGAATTTGAGCCGGGCGTCGCACACACCACCTCGGTGGAGCAGAACTGGAGCCAGTGGCAAGCGCCACAACTCGGTGAAGATTGGCTCCAGGTGCTTCGCATCGCGGCGCGTCAGTTGCTCGGTCGTGGCCAGCAAGAGCACGACTCGGTGGTGGGTTGCTGGCAACGGCTGCCGGGAAGGGTGTGGCCATGACACCGAATCTGCCCGGGACTGCCTCTTCAGAGATACCGCAGTGGCGCATCGTCGAATGGCAACCGCCGCTGCTGCTGCTGGAGGTGGAGGGCGAGTGCAGGAGCCTGATCCTGTCCGGCACTGGCCGTAATCCCGCCGTCGCCTGGCGCGGCATGAGCTTCTCGCCCGCGGTCGATTCCGACGATTCTGCGCCTGTCGCTGTCGAGAGCCAGGGCAACATCCAGGCCCCGATGCCTGGAACCGTCATCGAGGTGCGAACCAGCGTCGGTGATCAGGTGTCCGAGGGAGAAGTACTGCTGGTACTCGAGGCGATGAAGATGGAATTGCCGCTGCGCGCACCGCACGATGGCGCTGTACGATCGATCGCCGTCTCGACCGGTGACAGTGTCGAACCGGGGCGGCTGCTGATCGAACTGGAACAGGAGCCCTGATGAGTGCCGAAACCGTCCGGGTCGTCGAGGTGGGACCTCGCGATGGCCTGCAAAGTCGCGGCGTATCGCTGACGGTCGATCAGCGAGTCGAGTGGATCTCACGGCTGATCTCGGCCGGTCTCGGTGAGATCGAGGCGGGGTCCTTCGTGCGCGAGGATCGGGTGCCGTCGATGGCCGCCAGCGACGAGGTGTTTCGCCATTGCAGCGATGCACCGCTGCTGCATCTGTGGGCGTTGATCCCCAATCAGCGAGGCGCTCTGCGTGCCATCGAGGCGGGTGCGAGTTCCTTCGCCTTCTTCACATCGGCGAGTGAAACCTTCTCCGAGACCAATAGCCGCTGCTCGATAGAGAAGTCTCTGGAGCGCTTCCAGGAGGTGCGTCAGACGACCGGGGCGGCGGCGCTGCGAACATACCTCAGTTGCAGTTTCGGGTGCCCCTACGAGGGCGAGATCGCCCCTGAGAGGGTCCTGGAGGTGGCTCTGGCGCTGCTTCAGGCTGGTTCCGACGAACTGGTCATCTCGGACACCATCGGCATCGCCAGTGCCGACACCACCCGCGCCCTGATCGATCGGCTGCAGCGAGAAATCCCACTCGAAAAGCTCTCGCTGCACCTGCACGACACGCGCGGTTCGGCACTCGAATGCGCCCGCGCCGGCCTCGATGCAGGTATCCGGGGATTCGACGCCTCCGCCGGAGGACTCGGGGGTTGCCCCTTTGCGCCCGGGTCGCGCGGCAATATCGCCACCGAGGATCTGCTGCAACTGCTCGCCGAGCAGGGCCACGACAGCGGCATCGATCGGGAACGACTGATCGAATCGAGCCTGTGGCTCGAACAATGCCTCGGCGAACGGTTGCCGGCGCGGTCGTTGACCGATCGTCGCTAGGGCGCTGCTGTGCAAGAAAAAAGCCTCACACTCCTGTCGGGAGTGTGAGGCGATTTCTTGGCTCGATACGTCGACCGATCTAGCAGCCGGTGAAGGAGATGCAACCGACCACGTCGGCGGTCGGATCAGGACCACAGGCACCCGCCGGAGCAGGCACCGTCGGCACAGATCCTCCGACTGCGATGCCGAAGATCACATTGAGGCTGTAGATGATGTCGGCGAGATCGACCGAGCCGTCATCGTTGACATCGGCAGAATCGAGACAGTCCATGGTACCGCCACCGAACAGGTAGTTGAGTCCCTGCACCGGATCGGCGATGTTCTCGGCGCCATCCTGGTTCATGTCGTTGCGTATGAAGAAGTTGTCACGCGTCACGGTGCAGCCGCCAACACTATCAAACACGCCACACTGGTTCGAACCGATCACCGTGATGCTGTAGGAGCCCGGTCCACCGATGGTCACGATGGTCGAGGAAGTTCCTCCGGGGAGAGTCGCCACCAGTACACCATCGAGTCTCACCTCGATGGAGGAGGCGCTGGCCGCCCATCCTGCGTCCCAGTTGACGCTGGTGTCCCCGGTCGGTTGATCGACCGAACAGACAAATCCAAAGGGAGCCCCGATCGTTGGCACCGTTTGATAGTCGAGGGCGCAAGCGTTGCTGAGGGCACTGGCGGTTCCATTGCGAATTCCCAGCACCTGGTAATTCACCACGCCAACGGCAGCGCCGACAACGTGGGAGAAACTGGTGGGGCTACCCACAGCGGTATCGATCAGGACTCCATTGGCATACACCTCGACGCTATCGTAGGTGTCTCCGTTGACCCACGTCAGATCCCCCAACTGAGCACAGGGATCGGAGATGACGCAGCTGAGCCCACTGGGCGCCGGAGTCGCAACGCTGACCGATCCCGAGACCTTGGTCGGAATGCGACTGATCGAATTGGATCCAACGACGACGCTGATGACGGTCGTCACGATCGGGCTGCCGAGGGCATCGGAGAAACTCAGCACCTCGCTGGTGCCCGGCACTGCCGCTGCGCCGCAACTGTAGGTGAAGTCGGCGATGGCGTTGTCCACTCCGACCGGAATCTCATCGAGGGGAGCTCCGAAACTGAGAATCACACCGTAGGTGCCGCCCGGTCCACCGGCAGCCGCCAGGTCCTTGAACTCGAAGTCGGGTCCGGCGCCTGCATTGGCATTGGCGGTCGCGGTTCCCGCATCGATGGCGGTCAGCGTCAGGATGGTGGAGGATGCCGTATGAGCCAATCCCAGGCTGAATCCTCTCGCACCCTCGTCATTATCGAGGGTGACGGTGGCCGTGACCGAAGCTCCCGGCAAAACCGTCTCGTTGGAGGCTGTCACGGTATGAACCTGGGAAGATACGTAGGACGACATCAACAACGTCATCGCCAGTATCAGTGAAATTTGACGCCAGTTAGACATGAAAAGCCTCTCCCGGGGCTACCCGGACTCACACCACCCGTGGATCCGTACTATGACGGCCCGAGCGGTACCATAAATAACTCAATACCAATAATAACTCACGCTACCGATAATAACTCAATACCAGTAAATAACGCACTCTGGGGACGATTTTACCCGCCATTGACGGTCCACGCTAGTAGACAATCATGACTCATATCCCTCACTAATTGGCCATCTGGCTGCTACTGAGGGGTCAATTGCAGCGGCACGGGCACCACGATCGGATCGACGCTGGTCGTGCCATCGACGACGACCAGATTGTCGAGCGGAGGAATCGTACCGGGATTGCCCCATGGCAACGATCCCGAGACTCCGCTGGCGTTTCCCTGCAGGGTCGCGGCATGGGTCTCGAAGTGCACCACGGCGATCTCGCGATTGCCATCACACACCAGTACGTCTCCGAAGGTGAAGGAAACCAGCGCACCGATCAGCACCGCGCCATCGACAGGATTCACGGCCCAGAAGTCGGGTCCGGTGCCGCCGTTGAGGATCGCCAGATCTGCGCCCTGATCGACGCCTGCGTAGTCGAGCAGCAGCGGGTCATACTGGATCGCCAGCGAGATTCCAGCGAGAGGCGTCGGGTAGCCGGGATTTACGGTTCCTTCCTGGCACAGAAGCGCTAACGAGCCGCTGCCCTGCCCCGTCGCGACCGAGTATCCGATCGTCAGTGGCTCGGCGTGAAACAGGAAGATGTTCCGGATGAGGATCTCGAGGCTGACCTCGACGAAACCGAATTCGTTCTCGGCGCGGATCAGATGCAGGCTGTCTCCGTCGGCCAGTGCCTGACCCGACAGGATGCCGGTGAGCGGATCGATCTGCAGACCTGCAGGCAACGCAGGAGTCACGCTCCACAGTTCCACCGCACCGCAGGCCACCTGCGGGATCAGCGGCACGACGGCAACTCCCGCAGGATGAGCGAGCACCGCTAGCGGGTACTGAAGATCGCACGGAGCCAGCCCGATCACCTCGATGGTGAGGTTGGTGCTGGTCGCTCCGATGGAGTTGGCCGCGGTCACCAGATGCATCGTCTGGGCTGTTTGCTGCGAGGGAGTGCCTTCGATGGCTCCTGTCAGCGCATCAAAGGTCAATCCCGCCGCCAGCGGTGGATCTATCGAGAACTCGGTCGGTGCCCCGCAGCCGACGACGGGCAACTGTAGATCGACCACCTCGCCGACGATCAGCACCAGATCCGCATCCGGATACTGAAGATCACAGGGAGCCGGTTCCAGCACCTCGATGGTGAGAAGAGTGGAGACCGATCCACTGACGTTGTTCGCCTCGATCAGGTATTCGATGGGGTCTTGCACCGACGTGGCGGCTCCCGAGATGGTGCCGCTGGTCGCATCGAAGATCATCCCCACCGGCAATGCGGGAGCCACTGACCACACATCGACGGCACCGCATCCGACCGTCGGGATCAGCACACCGATGTCTTCGGCGACGATCAGGCTCAGCACCGAGGTGGAATACTGCAGGTCACAGGGCGCTGCCGGATTCACGGTCACATTGATGATGACCGAAGTCGAGCCACTCGCATTGCCCCCGATGACCACATGGTCTGATCGACCGCTCTCGAGCAGAGCCGTGCCGCTGATGAGTCCCGTCTCGAGGTCGATACTCAGCCCCGCCGGCAGTGGCGGAATCGTCGTGTAAACATCGATGGGTCCGCAGCCGGAAGTGGGAGCCAGCGGCGCTAACGCCTCGCCGACGGTCAGCACGATATCGACGACCGGATACTGCAGATCACACGGTGGCTGCGGCAAAACGGTGATCTGGATCGATGTGGTGGTGAAACCTTTCGAGTTACTGGCCTCGATCTGATACGAGGCAGAGTTGAGCGCCACGGTCGGGGTTCCCGAGATCACACCGCTGACGGTATCGAGGTTGAGACCGGCAGGAAGTGCCGGAGCACTCTGGTAGAGACTCACCGGTCCGCATCCCACCGAGGGCACCTGGTCGGCGAGCGGCACTCCGACCTGAAGAGTCAGCGTCGCCGAAGGGTAAACGAGATCACAGGGTGCCTGGGGCTGCACCTCGATCACCAGCCCAAAACTGGTCTGGCCCGTCACATTGCTGGCGGTCAACTGGTAGCTGGTCGCTTCCTGATCTTGCAGGGCGATGCCAGCGAGGACCCCGCTATCAGGATCCAGCACGATTCCCGTTGGCAGTGCCGGAACCACCGTGAAGGTCTCCGGGTCTCCACAGCTGGTCGTCGGCGACAATGGAGTCAAGGTATCTCCCACATCCAATGACAGGACGGCGAGCGGATAGCTCAGATCGCAGGGAGCCAGCGGCTGCACCGTGAGAGTCCACAGGAAAATACTCTCACCGGAAACATTGGCAGCTGTGATGACATGGATGGTGGTGGTTGCGGTATCGAGCGCGATACCGGAGATGCCACCGCTGGTCGCATCGAGCGACAAGCCGGTAGGAAGTGCCGGCGTGATCGAGTAGGAATCGACGGCCCCGCAGCCACTCGTGGGCAACTGGACGGGAAGATCCTCGCCGACGATCAGAGTCTGGGCAGAGACAGGATACTGCAGATCACAAGGTGGCTGCGGCAGCACGGTGATCTGGATCGCCGTCGTGGTGAGACCGCTCGAGTTACTGGCCTCGATCAGATACGAGGCCGATCCAGCCGCCGCGGTCGGGGTTCCCGAGATCACACCGCTGATCAGATCGAGGATGAGACCGGCAGGAAGTGCCGGAATGTTCTGGTAGAGACTCACCGGTCCACACGCCACCGAGGGCACCTGGTCGGCGAGCGGCACTCCGACCTGAAGAGTCAGTAGCGCCGAAGGGTAAACCAGATCACAGGGTGGCTGGATCAGCACCTCGATCACCAGCTCGAAACTGGTCTGGCCTGTCACATTGCTGGCGGTCAACTGGTAGCTGGTCGCTTCCTGAACTTGCAAGGCGATGCCCTCGAGCAGCCCCGTAACCGCATCCAGCACGATTCCCGGTGGCAGTGCCGGCGTCACCGTGAAACTGTCCGCATCTCCACAGCCGCTGGTCGGCGACAACGGAGTCAAGCTATCTCCAACCCCCAGCGACAGCAACGAGAGCGGGTACAGCAGGTCGCAGGGGGCCGCTGGTTGCACCGTGAGAGTCCACTGAAACTGACTCGATCCGACGCCATTGGCAGCCGTGATCGTGTGAGAGGTGGTCGTCGCGGTATCGAGCGCGATACCGGAAATGCCACCGCTGGTCGCATCGAGCGACAATCCGGGCGCAAGTGCCGGCGAGATCGAGTAGGAATCGGCTGCCCCACAACTACTGGAGGGTAACTGGAGAGGCAGTTCCTCACCGACGACCAGCGTCTGGACAGGGGCAGGATATTGCAGATCACACGGCGCGATCAGCAACACCTCGATGGAGATGCTGGCCGATTCCTGGCCGAAGGGATTCGAGGCGATCACCAGATAATCCGTGGCAACAGCAGGTAAAACCGGTGTTCCCGAGATGGTCCCGGTCGTGATGCTGAAGAGGAGTCCCTCTGGCAACGTGGGCGTGATGGTCCACAGTTCTGCAGGTCCGCAACCGAAACTGGGCTCGATCGGAACCAGCGGTGTATCCTGTTCAAACTGGAACTGGGTGGCTCCGAAATCGATATCACAGGGGGAAGCAGGGAGCACGAAGATCGAGATGACCACCGTCACCTGGCCCGAGTCGTTCTGTGCAAAGACCGTATGTGGAGTGGGTGCCTGGAACTCGAGTGGAGTGCCCGAGATGGCGCCGCTTTTTGGATCGAGAAGCAGACCATCGGGAAAAGCAGGGGTCACGGTCCAGAGATCAGGCATTCCTCCGACCACGATGCACTCGATGGGATTGATCGGTGAACCGACCATGAATGGGCCAAAATTGGGGTAGGCGATGGAGGTAGGAGGAAAACTCTCGACTTCCGGGGATCCTCCACCACCTCCTCCTCCGCACCCTGAGAGGCACGCCACCGAGAAGAGAATGATCAGTATCAGGCGTGCCATCGGGGAAGTCCCTACTGTGTGCTCTTGGATCCGGTTTGAGGCGATTACTCGGTCGGAACCAGATCCAGACTGGCACCGAAGGTGACCGGCATGATCCCTGTGACTCCGTCGAGAACCACGGTGTTGCCGACGGACGGAACCCCGGGATCTCCGGCAGATGGGTTGCCCCATTCCAGTTCCGACGCCACCCCATCTTCATCTCCGGAGAAACTATCTGGAATCGTGCCGTAGGTGACGACGGCGACTTCCCTCGGCACGTCAGCGGTGAGCCCACCCTCATCGGCGGAGAATGAGAAGACGATTCCCAGCGTGAATCCGGTCGGAGTTTCGAAGTGGCCGAAGAACTCGGGTCCCTGTCCGTCATTGAAGCCGGTCAGGTCCTGACCCGGTGTGACCATGGTGAAGTCGAGTCGGTCGGTATCGTGCGCCAGCGCCAGAGACAGCATCAAGATCTGAGTCGGGAAGGTGACATTGTCACCGCCTTCGGTCAGGATGATGCGAACCTCGGCACCGCCTTCTCCGGTATCCGGATCGTATTCGCCGCTGATCTGGTCCAGCTCGTAGGAGAACACCGGCGAGATGCGAAGCGCGATCTCGGCATCGTCACTGCCATGCTCATTGGATGCGGTGACGGTGTAGACGATTCTCGGCGTTTCCACCGCAGGTGTACCGGAGATGACCCCACTGGCCGCGTCGATGGAGACTCCATCGGGCAGTGGCGGATCGATCTCCCACAGGTCCGGATCTCCACAGCCTGTGCTGGGAAGGATCGGATCCATCGGTGCAAAGGGAGAAACCACCACATCGTCGTTGGCATAAACCAGGTCACAGGGCCCTGCGGGCACGATCTCTATCAGAATCGTGAAGGAGGCGGAGCCAGTGACATTTGAGGCGGTCACTTCATGCAGTGTCGGTGGCTGGCTGATGATCGGGCTGCCGCTGATGACCCCACTGAAGATATCGAGCGAGATGCCATCCGGCAGCGCCGGATCGACCGAGTAGTCGTTTGAAGGTCCACAGGCGAGCGTCGGGTTGAGCGTCGGAAAATCGGTGAAGGCGAGAATCTGCACCGAATCGAGCGGGTAAACCAGATCACACGGTGCCTCGGGATGAACTTGAATCGTCAGGCTCACCGAGGTCTCTCCACCGAAATTCGAGGCCGTGATGGTGAAGAAATTGGGCGGACACTCCTGCTCTGGCGTACCCGAGATGACTCCAGTGATGGAGTTGATCGAGAGCCCCAGCGGCAGGGTGGGAGTTACGGTCCAGATATCTGGAGCGTCTCCCAGCACGATGGGGGCAGGGATTTCGGCGAATTGCCCGACCGTCAGGACCCACTCTGCAATCGGGTAACTGAGCGCAGTGGGTGCCGTGATCTTGGTGCTCCGGCCAAAACAGCCGCCGATGGTGGCGGTGATGACGGTGAGCAACAGGATCTTACCGATGAGGCGAGATGAGTTCTGCATCGGGTCCTCCGCAGGGGTTAATTCCCTGGTTTCCATGCGTATCGCCGGCCAAGCCAACAATACAAACAGGCGATTCAATTGTCCGTGATCGGCGCACTATCGAAGGAAAGGTATAGGTGATTGTAACTTCGTTACGCAGTTTGTCTATATTGACATTGATTGCGATTCGATGGCAGGATCCACAGTTAAGTCACATAAAATGCGTATCTTATGCACTATTTACTAAAAATACAGGAGATGACAAGACCCACCCTTCAAAGACCATTTGTTAGTAGTACAATACTTAGGTACAGTTGCAGGCCAAAAGGGCTTCCATTCGAGATACCCGGTGTGTCATTCGTGCCAGATTTGACCTCTCCAGAGGAGGAGTACCGTGTTCAAGACCCGATTCATCGCAATTCTCAGTCTCTGTTTGAGCATCGGCCTGATCGGCTCTGCTCGATTGCAGGCTGCTGATCTTCATGTGCCGGCTCAGTTCAGTACCATCCAATCCGCCATCGACTCCGCGAACCTGCTGGATCAGGTGCTGGTGGCTCCAGGAACATACTTCGAGAACCTGACCTTTCAGGGCAAGAGCATCACGTTGCGCTCCACCGGTGGAGCCGCGCAGACTGTCATCGACGGCAGCCTGCTGACTCGTGGACCCGGCAACGGGTCTGTCATCGCCTTCGAGCAGGGCGAGACACCCCTGGCAGTCCTCGACGGCTTCACCATCCGCGGCGGAATCGGCCGCGTGATCACCGACGCAACCGGAACATTTTCCCGGGGTGGCGGCATCCTGATCTCGGCAACCTCTCCGACCCTGGTCAATTGCGTGCTCGATGGCAACAACTGCCAGCTCGGCGCCGGTATCCATGCCGAAGGCAGTGTCGCGCTCAATCTGTCTGGCATCAGTTTTACCAATAACACGGGCCTGGAAGGCGCTGGAGCCTACTTCCTCAATGTAGGAGCCGTCATCATCAATGGCTGCACCTTCCAGGGTAACAGTGCTCAGACCGCGGGAGGCGCGCTCACCCTCGATGCCTGTAATGGTGCTGACGTCCTCAACTGCGTCTTTGACAACAACAGTGCCCTCATCGGTGGAGCCCTCGATGCCAAGGTGACCTCGATTCAGATCGTCGAATGCCAGTTCACCAGTAACGAGGCGACCCTCATCGGTGGCGGAGCCACCTTCTTCCAGAGTCCTGCCAATGTCGTTTCCTGCAATTTCTTCGACAATATCGCCGGCCACGGAGCCGCTATCGGGATCGACGGCAGTACAGTGATCCTCCAGCGCAGTGTCATCGCCGACAACTTCGCCACTTCTCAGGGTGGAGCCATCGCATCGACACTCAATGCCAGTTCCATCAATCTCAATCATGTCACGATCGCCAACAACAGTGCCCTTCAAGGTTCCGCAGGGATCTACCTGCCACTGAACCCTGGAGGCACGATCATCTCGACCGTCCTGGCCAGTCACTCGATCTTCTGGAATCCGTCCGGAACCGAGATCAACATCCCGATCCCGGCAACCCTCGACTACTGCGATGTGCTGGGAGGATACCCGGGAACGGTGATCATCGATGCCGATCCCGGCTTCACCGATCCTGGCGCCCGGGACTACTCGCTCACCGAGACTTCCCTCTGTGTCGATGCGGGCTCACCGCTGGCATCCCCCGACCAGGACGGCACGCTCCCGGACCTCGGTGCGATCTGGCACGATCAGCGTCCTGCTGCTGTCACTGACCTGGTTTGCAGTCTCGTCGATGCCTGCACCAACAGTTACGGCCTGACATGGACTCAAGTTGGCGACGTCGATGCGATCCTCATCTCGATGGGAGCAGACCCCGGCAACATGGCGCCGGTGGCGTCGCTGCCCGGCACCGCGACCAGCTGGACGACGACTCTCGATCTTCCAGGTACGCCGACGATCTGCGTCGAGTCGATCAATAACGGCCTGCCTCCTGCCAACGGCCCGACCTGCTGCCAGGTGGTCGTCGACCCGATCCCCGAGCCGATCGCAGCCACCTCGATGAACTGCAGTGTCGACCACGAAGCCTGCACCCTGATCGTCAGCTGGATCAACGGTGAAATTTACGACGCTCTCTCGTTGACCTCGAACGGAGTCGATGTGCCGGTCGCAGCGGACGCGAACTTCGCCACCATCTCGCTGTTACAGGACGTGGCGACAACGGTTTCTCTGGTGGCCACGACTGGCTGCGGAGATGTGCTCGCTCCCCTCACCTGCGAGGTGACCTGCATTGCACCGCCTCCCGATCCTGCGGCGAGCCTGGTTTGCAGCCTCACCGATTTCTGCACCAACAGTTACGATGTGGCATGGACACTCAGCGGAAATGTCGATGAAGTTCAGATATCGACAGGACCCGATGCGGCCAACATGACGCTGGTCGCCACTCTGCCCGGGGACGCGACCAGCTGGAGCACGATTCTGACAGCCGGTGCTCAGACCATCTGCGTCGAGCCGATCAACAACGGTGCTCCGCCAGTCGGAGGCCCCACCTGTTGCGAGTTGATCGTCGATTCGATTCCGGTCCCTGCCCCAGCATCTTCACTGGTCTGTAGCGTTGATCACGACACCTGTGAAGGAACCCTGAGCTGGTCCAACGGAGAGAGTTACGCGTCGATTCAATTGACAGTCAACGGCGTCGATCAGCCGATCGCCTCCGATGCGACCTCTGCCATCGTGGCGCTGGTTGCCGATGAACCGAGCACCCTGATCTTGACGGCCACGAGCGTCTGTGGAGTGGTGCTGCCATCTCTCACCTGTGAACTGACCTGCGTGCCGCCCGATACCTTCATCCGAGGCGACTCCAATAGCGACTCGAGTCTCGACATCGCGGATGTGATGTTCAGCCTCGAAGCCATCTTTGGCACTTCCACCTCGGCGTGTCAGGACGCACAGGACACCAATGACGATGGCTCGCTGGACATCAGCGACCCGCTACTGACTCTGATTTACCTGTACGCCGGAGGCTCTCCGCCCCCCGCTCCAGGAATCACCTGTGGCGACGACCCGACCACCGATGACGCTCTGGAGTGCCCTGGCTCTCCAGGCTGCCCCTAGGGGCCCTTGGTGCGCACTCACCTGGCATCCAAGACCCCCTCTCCTCTGGGGGCGGTTGGGATACAACGTCAGTGCAGGAATACAAACGAACAGCCTGTAAGCGGCTCAGGAGTTCATTCGTATGGGTTTGGTCGGTCAATAGTGTTCCGGAATGAACTCTATTGGCGAAATGGGCAGGATTCTGCCTAGACGGCTTTGTCAGTCCAGACAGTTGACAAAATATACAATGGCAATACAATAGCAGAAGTAAGCGAGTCGAAGAGCGAAATCACGGAGCAGGACCATCCCCGCGGAGCCAACCGTCCCTGATTACTTCTTCGGCATTCATCAGAAATCACAGCAGCAAGTGTTTCGATCCTGATTCGGCAAAAAGTTGATCCAGGAGAGAGAAGCGAGGAGTGTGGGATGAACGACAAGAGAACTCTGACCACGGGCGAGATCGCCAACTACTGTGGCGTCAATTTCCGTACCGTGATCCGCTGGATCCAGCGTGGCCAGTTGACCGCATACCAGCTGCCTGGCCGTGGTGACAATCGTGTTGAAGTGCACAACTTCGTGACTTTCTTGCGCGAAAATAGCATTCCTATCCCGAGGGACTTTCTGCACCTGGCTCGCAGAGTCCTCGTGGTCGAGGACGATACGCTGGTGGCGCAGGCGATCGAACGTACTCTCCGCAAGCACAACTTCGAGGTCTACATCGCCCAGGACGGTTTTTCCGCCGGATCGTTGCTTCGTGAGCACCTGCCGTGCGTCATGACCCTCGACCTTCGGATGCCTGGCCTCGGCGGTTTTGATGTCATTGAATATGTGCGTCTTGCTCCCGACTTGAATCGTACAAAGATTCTCGTTGTCTCCGCTCTGGAGGACATCGAACTCGATCGCGCCCGCCTGCTGGGAGCCGATGATGTGCTGCAAAAGCCCTTCGAGCCCGAAGATCTCGCAGCTCGGGTCGTGCGTATGGCCGGAGTCGAACTTCGCGCCTGAGCCCCATCCCTGACGACCCTGCAAAAACCGACCTGGAATGCCCCTGCTCGACCGATCGCGGTCGAGCAGGGGCATTTTTCATCGTCGTCAGAGCAGCTCCACAGCGGCTCTCGTTGGCTGCTCACGGGTCCGTATGGCAGCCAGGAAACGTAGCGGTGATCGAGGCTGGTCAGCGCGCTTCATCAGGACTCAGAATCTCCCCTGTAGCGGTCTGAGAGACTCCTTGGCGCATTTTCAAGCCCCGTGGGACCCCGAAGTCAGGACGGGGCTACAGTGCCGCTCAGGAGCCACGAGGGCGGCCTCGTGTCGCTTCCCCCACTCATGCCACGACACCACCTATCGGAAGTGGATCGCCAGCGACGGTTCAGGGGCAACTGAGGCGTGCAGTGCAGGGAAGGATGAGCGGATCCGGTGCCAGATCGCACTCCGGGAAGGGTGCGTCCGGAGCGATCCCTCCCGAGAAGAGATAGGTGACGATGCGAATCGCATCTCCGATATCGGTCACACCATCGCCGTCTGCATCCTCGGCAGCGAGACAGGTTCCGGCAGGAACGATACCGAACAACCTTTGAAGCACCACCACTGCATCGGCGATGTTGATGATGCCATTGTCGTTGGCATCGGCGCGGATGAAGGCTACAGGAACCTCGATACTGATCATCGATTGCGAGAGGGAGGCTTCGACGATGCCCCAGCCAGAGAGTTGAAGCGTCGCCACAGGGCTACCGAACCCGGCCACGGGAGCGATGGATGTCTCTGTCCAGGTGGACACCATCGCCACATCGACCGACAGTTTCGCTACATCATTCATGATCCCCGCACCGAGTCCGAACCCGGGAGGCAGACCCAGATTAGCAACCAGTTGGATGGCATCGCCAGCACTGCTGCCGAGATCGACGATCCAGACCAGCGGGCCAGCAGGCCCTGTCGCTGCCATCACCTCTGCTGAAGGGTCAAGAGATGTCGGAATCAGCAGTGATCGATCGAGTTCGATGCCGACCTCGAATCCCTCGATCGCGCGATTCGAAGCGACCTGCAGCGGAATCGTCGCTGGAAGTCCAGCCGAGACGCGCTGAGGCTCGAAGTGGAAGTAGCCATTGACATTCTGCGACCCCAGAAAGGCGGTGAAGACCTCCAGATCGCTATGGTCCATCAGCAGATCGAGGCTTCCGTCGGCATCCAGGTCGATGAACTGGACCTGCAGAGGTCCCTGATAGCTGCTGAAGAGCGCCTGGGTTTCAAACTTGGCATCACCGCCGTTGAAGCGTGTCGCGACAACACCACCGGAGAAAGGTGCGGTGATATCGGGAGCACCATCGGCGTCGAGATCATCGCTGCCGAGGCGCTGCATCACACCCCACCCCAGCACGCCAACGGGGATCTCGAGCCCCGCCGTGTATCCGAGATTCCCGTCTCCCTCGAGCAGGATCAGGGACTTCGTCATCCAGGTACCCAGCACCGCGTCTTCGATCCCATCTCCGGTGAAGTCTCCCGCCACGAGCGAGTACGGGTGTGGCAACAGCGGGAAAAAGATCGACGAGGCGAGGCTGAATCCACCACCACCGTCGTTGCGAAAGGCGGAAAAGGTGTTTCCGTCGCGGCACGCCATCAACACATCCAGATCTCCGTCGCCGTCCATGTCATGGGCGAGGATGTCGGTCGCCAGCGAAGAGAACTCGGTGTGCACTGGAGCAGAGAAAAGCACACCCCCTCCCGAGACCGACCCCAACGAGCGCAGCACAGTCAGGGAAGCCGGCTGCAGGGTCACATCGAGGATATTGGTGCAGCAGATGATGTCATCTCGACCGTCTCCATCCACATCCGCCAGTTGCAGGTCGTATGGCGTCCGATTCACCTGCAGATCGAGCGGGATATCGAGGCGCGCCCCCAAAGTCCCTGCTTCGTTGATGTGGATCGAGATGAAACCACCTGGGTCACTCGGTGTGGCCCATGCATAGGCAACATCGGAGTCGCCGTCTGCGTCGAGATCCCCGATGGCGAGGGACCGGACCAGGCCTTCGACTCCCGGCCCTGGATCGATCAGGATCCGGTTGCCGTGAGATCCGTTTCCAAAGCCATGACTGATACTGAGCCAGCCCTGGCCATTGACGGCAATCAGGTCGAGGACTCCATCCCCATCGATGTCCCCCACCTCTCCATCTCGAATCGAGATCGAGGTGGGAGTCGGAATCGGACTGTTCGTGGGCACCTGACCCCAGCTGCCAGAAGCCGGCAGATGGATCAGCAACAGTACCAGTGCTTGGACCTTCAGCACGGTCCTCAGGTTATCTTTCAAATCGCCTCCGATAAGCGGGCGGGCTCCTGAAAGGGAGCCAGAGCAAAATAAGTGGGCATACTGGCATTCGACAGATACTAGCGTCCACGCTCCTAGTATCCGTACACAGGAGGCGGATGGACACAAAAAACATGGCCTTACAGGAGAGTCAGAGGGCGAGCAATTTGAGACCCAATAGTCAGCGAAGTCTCAATTCCACGACAACCGCTCTGGACCTGCTGATGCCAGCCACCATCGCCACTCCAGGGCTCTCTGTCAGCCCGTATCAGCGGCTGGTCTTCTTTGCAGCCTGGCGGAACTGCCCCATCACCCATACCGATATGGAATTGCGCACGGCATCGGAGGTTTCGATGGTCATCTTCCCCAGCACCGTTGGCTTGGGCTGGTACTCGGAGAGCGTGATCCAGACCCGATAGCTCTTGTTGGGTGAGATCACTTCGATCCGGGTCTGGAAAGCGTTCGAGATCTTGGCGTCCAGTTTCACGCCGGTCACCTCGAACTCGACGGTACTGTCGCCGCCTGTGACGAGGATGCTCTTTTCGATCGGCTCGCCAGTCTCCAGCAACTTCGTCGTCTCCTTGTCGAGGAATTTCACGTTCTGCTTCGGTTGCAAGACGATTCGAGCGCGGTGGTCCAGCTGCACCAGAAACTCGAGGGAGCGTTCCTCACCGTCACTGGTGATCACATCGATGTACAGTTTCTCCTTGACCAGGGCCGGCCGGCTACTCGCCCTGGCAGAGAGGCTCAGATTCCATTCTCTACCGGCAGTCACTTCTTCCATCTCGCCGATGTCCAGCAGCGTACCGAGTGACCTCATCTCGACAATTTCAACATCCAGTGGCGATCCTGCCGTGAAGGTGAAGGAGCCGGCGAGATCTGCACCGGCAAGACCCTGCAACCTCAGCGCCAGCGGGCGCGTCTCGAGGATCTCCAGGATCGTACCCTTGATGCTCAACTGAAATTCTGGATTCTCCGGGTCATTGGAGAAAACCTTGACCGTCTTGGTGATGTTTTTTCCTCGGGCCTTCTTGGCGTCGAGGGTGACACTGACTATTCCCACCCCACCGGGGGGGATCTGGTCGTCGTGATCGGCGACCAGGCAGCCTCAGGTGCCGTTGACCTTCTGGATGATCAGTACAGCATCCCCTTCATTCTTGATCTGAAAGGTGTGATGGAAGGGAGAGCCCTTGATCAAATCCCCCCACTCGACGAGCGGCTCCTCACAGACGATTTTCGGAGTCCCGACACTGTGAGTAGCCAGACTGTTAGTAGCCAGA
>Ga0310120_10000357_pt1 | contig 36659 bp, 25 predicted proteins | sample CB27_AW_983_MG_FD_203506 | JGI IMG/M metagenome (GOLD analysis project Ga0310120, IMG submission 203506) | Marine microbial communities from Western Arctic Ocean, Canada - CB27_AW_983 | ecosystem: Environmental > Aquatic > Marine > Oceanic | place: Canada: Western Arctic Ocean | collected...
CTGTTCCTCTCGAACCCGGGCGGGATCGACAGACGCACCCGTGGGCGGCTGATCCGGGGGATCAACGACCTGAATCGTCGACGGCTGGAACTGGTGGGTGACCCCGAGATCGAGGCGCGGATCGACTCGTTCGAACTCGCCTACCGCATGCAGAGCAGCGTGCCGGAGATGATGGACCTTTCCGGCGAGCCCAAGCACATCCACGAACTGTACGGGACGCAGCCCGGCAAGGTGTCGTTTGCCAACAACTGCCTGCTGGCGCGACGGATGATCGAGCGGGGCGTTCGATTCGTGCAGCTGTACCAGCGTGGTTGGGACATGCACACCGACATCAAGAACCGGATGCCGAAACAGTGTGCGGAGGTCGACCGACCGACCGCGGCGCTGTTGAAGGACCTCAAGCAGCGCGGGCTGCTGGATGAGACGCTGATCATCTGGGGGGGAGAATTCGGTCGGACAACCTATTGCCAGGGCACACTGAAAGCGACGTTCGGTCGTGACCACCACCCGCGGTGTTTCAACGCCTGGCTGGCCGGCGGTGGGATCCGGGGCGGGGTCACTCATGGGGCGACCGACGACTTCGGTTACAACGTCGTCGAGAACCCGGTCCATGTCCACGACCTGCAGGCCACCGTGATGCACTGCCTGGGCATCGACCACGAACAACTGGTTTATCGGTTCCAGGGTCGAGACCAGCGACTGACCGACATCGGTGGTCAGGTGGTTCCGGAACTCCTGGCCTGAACGCCGGGGCTGAGCACTCATCATGAGAATGGCCGGTCGCCGTGAGAGTCCGCCGTGGCCTTGAACCAGTGGAGCCGAGATGAACGCGAACAAGATCACGTTGCTGGGCCTGGTGTTGGCTCTGTTCGGCTCCGCGGAAACTCCCGTGTCGGCTGCTGCCCCGGCCAACATCTCTGCTCGACCTGTTGATGTCGGTAGTCGCAAGCAGCTGTTTGTCGATCGGTACCTGATCGAGTCGAGCCGGGGCGTGACGCTGACGATGCACTCGCCGCGGCGGGACGGCCGCATGCTGATCACCGCCGACCAGCCCTGGGAAAAGGGCTGCCAGGTCCAGGTCTACTCGAGTGTCGTCAAGGACCGCGGCAAGATCCGCGTCTGGTACGACTTGATCAAGCGGACCGGGGCCGGACCCTACGATCACCTGCGGTTGGTGGCTTATGCCGAGTCGACCGACGGGGTGCACTTCGTCAAGCCGAAGCTCGGCTTGCACGCGCTGGAAGGATCAAAACAGAACAACATCGTGCTGCCGGACAAGATCGGAGGCTGTGCCGTCTGGATTGACACCCGGGCACCGGCCGAGCACCGGTACAAGACCCAGGCCAAGGTCTATCCCACCGGCCAGTTCCACATGCACAGTTCACCCGACGGACTGAAGTGGACGCTGTTTGCCAAGCCGCATCCCGGTGCCGGCGGGCACGATACCCAGAGCATCGTCTACTGGGATCCGGCGGTAAAGCGGTACGCGCTGTTCACACGGTTCTGGGCCCATCGCAGCGATCGGGTCCGTCGTTACCGGACGGTCCGCCGCTTGGAGACCGACGACCTGAAGACCGGGAAGTGGATCAACGAGTCGATCGTGATGGCTCCCGATGCCCGCGATCGGGCCACGCACAAGACTCCCGGCCGGCAGCCCCCGGTCGATTTCTACGGGGCGTGCGTGTTCCCGTACGAGGAAGCCCCCGGTATGACCATCATGTTGTCCCAGGCCCACTGGCACTGGAAGAAGCGGGCCTCCGGGCAAGGCCTGGGGCCGGCCAACTTTGACGTGCAACTGGCCGTCAGCCGTGACGGGCGGCAGTTCCGGCGAATGGGGAACCGGCGACCGTTCATGGCCAACGGCCGCGATGGGAAATTTGACTCCCGCTATGTCTGGGCCATGCCGAATCCGATCCGGATGGGTGACGAGTTGTGGATCTACTACGCGGGCAACAACCGGGACCACGACGGGCAGATCGATCCCGCTTCACCCGGTGGCAAGCAGCAGAGTGGCATCGCCCGGGCCGTGCTGCGGCTCGATGGATTCGTCTCGGCTGCTGCCGGACTCGATGGCGGTGTGTTGACCACTCCCACGGTCACGTTTTGTGGTGATCGGCTGGAGTTGAACGTCGAGGCCAGTGGCGGCGGTTCGGTCGAGGTCGAACTGCTCGATGCCGACGGCCTGCCCATTCCGGGCTATTCACGAGCCGATGCGCGGCCGATCAACGGCAACTCGGTGCGAATGCCCGTTTCCTGGCGGAAGTCCGGTGACGTTTCAAGTCTGGCCGGCACTCCGGTGCGGCTGAGGTTTCACATGCGGGATTGCCAGTTGTACGCCTTCCAGTTCAGACCCCGGTCGGCGGGGCCGAACTCTTCCGGATCGACTCGATGACGACACCCGTGTTTGAAAACACCGTGACGAGCCTTGATTGTGCCGAACCTCTGCGAGGTTGGTTGGTGGCGGCCGTCGAATCCGAAGCGTCGGATCTTCACCTGGTCGCCGGGTATCCCCCTGTGCTGCGGATTCACGGCTCGCTGGAACCGATCAGTGGCGATGTGGTGGAAGCGGATCAGACCGCCGACCTGCTTGAGAGCTTGTGCTCGGGCAGCGTCCACGCACAGTTCCTGGCGGACCAGAACCTGGATTTTTCGTTCGAGTTGGAGGTGGATGGGCGGTCACGCCGGTTCCGGGCCAACCTGTTCTTCAGCCGCGGGGCGGCGGGGGCCTGCTTTCGCCTGATCCCCGCCGAGATTCCCAGCCTCGACTGGGCCGGGTTCCCGGCCGAGATCGCGACCAGGTTGTCGCAGTTCCGCAACGGCCTGGTGCTGATTTCGGGGGTGGCCGGGTCGGGCAAGTCGACCACGCTGGCGATGATCGTTGACTTGATCAACCGCGAGGGGGGGCGGCGGATCATCACCGTCGAGGAGCCGGTCGAATACGTGATTCCGCATTGTGCGGGCACCGTTGTGACGCAACGGGAGGTGGGAGTCGATGTCGGGTCGTTCGCCGATGGTCTGAAATACGGCCTGCGACAGGATCCGGACGTGATCCTGGTCGGCGAGATCCGTGACCGTGATACGGCCCAGATGGCGTTGACGGCGGCCGAGACGGGGCACGTGGTCTTTTCGACCGTTCACACGCGGGATGCCAAGGGGGCGGTGTCCCGCTACGCCGACCTGTTCCCCAGCGACTCCCAGGGCGAGATCCGGGCCCAGCTGTCTCTGGGCCTGAGGGCTGTGGTCAGCCAGCACCTGCTGCCGAGTGTCCAGCCCGGGGAAAAGCGGCAGCTGGCCTTGGAGATCATGCTGACCAATTCGGCGATCTCCAGCGCGATCCGGTCGGGCAAGCTGCCGTCGATCGACAACTGCATTCAGACCGGGCGAGCGGCGGGGATGGTGACGCTGGACGATTCGGTCCGTCGGTTGTTGGGCGAGGGACGGATCGATCGGCAGACGGCCGCCCGGTTCGTGTCTGATCCGGCGGTGTTGAGCGGCTAGGTGGCCGAGGGCGGCAGCGATTCCGGGGCGACGAAACCTCGCTGTGTCGCCCGGGCCTGTTGGTCCTGCCAGACCAGCGGATCGTCGGTCTGCAGCAGTTCGTAGAACAGCGTCTTGTAGGTGCAGGAGATCGCGCCGGCCGAACGCATCCGTGCCACCGCCGGGCCGGCGTGCGGCTCGGAACTGAACAGACAGTCCTCGAGCAGCAACACCTCGTAACCCAGTTCAATCAGTCCCAGCACCGACTGCAGAACACACACGTCGGTCTCGGCTCCGGCGACCGCCAGTCGAGGCCGACCGAGTTGATCGAGAGCTGAGACGATGTCGGGTTCGCCGGCGATGCCGTAGGACTGCTTGGTGAATGTCACACCGCCGGCGGGCCATTTCGATTGCAGCCGATCCGGCAGACGTCCCTTCTCGGCCACCGGTTCCTCGAACGTGGCCAGGGCCGGCAGTTCGAACCACTCGCAGATGATCAGCAGTTGTTCGAGCCGGGCGAGGACGGGTTCGGTGTCACCGTGCATGCCGTCGACGAACCGCGGTTGTACGTCGATCAGTACGACCGCCACGTCGGCCGAGCGTGCCAGGTGGCTTTGCGGGCGACCGGTCAAGTCCATGAGTTCGGTCCGCCCGGTCTATTTCTTCGGCGCTGCGGCGGGCGTCTTGAGCAGTTCCTCGACACGGCGGGCGATGGCGGTGCCGCGGAGATTGGCGGCACGGACGATGCCCTGGCGGTCGACCAGCAGGTTCATCGGGATGCTGTGAACGTCGAACAGCACGGCGACCTCGTTCTTCCACTTCTTACCGTCGAAGTGGTGCAGCCAGTTCATCTTTTCCCGCGAGACGAAGGTGTCGAGCAGTCCCTGCTTCTCGTCGAGGCTGATCGAGACGATCTGGAAACCCCGCTCGGCGAACTTCTCGTGAGCCGCACGCAGGTGAGGCAACTCGGCCAGGCAGGGCCGGCACCAGGTTGCCCAGAAGTCGACCAGCACGACCTGTCCCTTGAGCTTGGCCGAGTCGATCTGGCCCTCGGTGCCGTGACGGGCCACCCGGAAGGCCTTCAGTGGACGTCCCACCATTCTCAGCGGAGCGAACTGCATCTGCATCCGCGGGACCAGGCGGTCCTTGCCTGCGGTGAGCATCTGCGACTCGACATGGTCCATAAATTCACGAGCCTCCTTTTGTCGGCCCAACAGGACGAGCGCGTGGGCCCGTTCACGACCGTACATCTCGGGCCTGTCCGGGTGGTCGGCCATCAGTTCGTCGAGTCGATCGAGAGCGGGTTGGGGTTGATCGGAGAACAGCAGGGCGCCCGCCTCGCGGATCCGGGCCATGCGGGTGTGCTTGCCTTCGGGAAACGCGTCGAGCAGCACGCGGTAAGCGGCGGCCGCGTGGTCGTATCGCTTCAGCATCCACAGGCTCAGGCCCCGCAGGTAGAGGGCTTCCTCGCGATGGGCCGATTTCGGGTAGGTCTTGAGGAACTCCTCCAACTGACCCACTCCGGTGGTGGTCGGCCGTGCGAACACCAGTGTGCCGCGACGCCGCACCTGCAGCACCTTTTCGACTGCCTTGAATGCGGCGGCCCCGGTGGTGGCCCCGCCGGCCGGACGGACGGGCTTGGGCGGCCGCGGACGTGCGACTGGCCCATTTTCGACAATCCACTGCACGCCCCGCTCGATCGCGAACAATTTCAGGTGCGGCCGCAGGTCACGGGTCCGCCCGGGCCGATACACGAACTGCACGTTGACCGGGTTCTTCCCCGTGGCACGAGTCTCGAGTTGGTCCTGGCCCGAGCCGGACCAGCGAAACACGAGTACCACCTGCTTCTCCCAATCGACGTGCTTGCTGTATTCCTGGGAGAGCTTTTTGTTCTGGATCAGCTTGTCGAACTCGTCGTTCGAATTCAGGAACAGGGGCTTCTCGACGGATCCCCGAGTTTTGGGCAGACCGGCCAGCTTGATCGCCGGCAGTGCCGTCACGACCGACGGTGCCGATTTCTCGGTGAGTGTCCGGATCGACGATGCGGCGACACAGAGCTTGAAGACCATCTGCAGGTTTTCCTGCTTCTCCTTGGTCTGGCGGTAGTAGAGCGAGGAGGTGCGGGAGACGAGACCGACGATGTTGCCCTTGCGGTCCAGCACCGGACAGCCGCTCGAGCCGCGGCCGAAATCGGCGGTGATCGACATCACCTCGGTCTGCCCGCTCGGCCCGGTTTCGGGGAAGTAGCGGGCGATGATCCCGCTGCTGAGGTGGTAAAAGTGCTTGTTCGGATGGCTCATCACCCGGATCGCCGTGCCCGGCAGTGGGTTGGTGCCCAGTGGCAGAGGGGGCAGGGACTTGGCACCGGACATGTCGAGTCGGACGATGGCGAGGTCGTGTTTTCGACTGCCGGCGAGCACCTCGCGGACGGGGATCACCGTGCCGTCGGCGGTCATCGCGACGATCGTCTCGTGTTTCCGGTCCGGGCGGCCTCGGATCACGTGCTCGTTGGTCAGCACTTCGCCCGAGGACCCGATCACGACTCCACCGGCCAGCGTGGAATGCAACTTGGTGCAGCGCGCGCAGTAGTAGAGGCTGCTGATGACCAGCACGCTCTGGCGAGACCGCTGGAACAGTTCGGCTCCGGAGAGGTTCTTTGTCGATGGTTTTGCGAGGGCGACGGTGCAGCCGGTCTGTTTGAGTCCGTCCTGCAGCTTCGCGAAGGGCGTCGTGGCACCCGATTTCAACAGCTTCTTACCCTCGCGGACCAGTGCCTGCACCCGGCTCTGATCACCGATCCGGACACGTTTGGTGGCCGGGCGGGCCGACGGAGCCGGTGCCTGGTTCTGAGCTGGGAGATCGGCCGCGACGGCCAGCAGGGCGGCCAGGGTGAGGGCGACGAGTCGAGTATTGAGGCAGAGTGACATCGCGGGGACTCCCGGTCACGGTCGATTTGGGGCGGACGGCCGATTCCGGCCTCCTCCGTCATAACGCCCCGGTCGGCCGGTGTCAAAACTCCGCCGGGTCAATCCAGCGACCAGCCCTTGCGATACTCGGGATGGACGAACCGCTCGGCTTCGGGACAGTTGGCTGCCTTCATCGCCTCACCGTCCCATTGGAGCGTTTGTCCGGTGCGAAGAGCGACATTGCCGACCAGGAAGGCCTCAGTCAGCCGACCGGAGTACTCGAAGTTGGACATCGTGGGTGATCCGGTCTTGGCCGAATCGATCCACTCCTGTTGATGACCGATCCGGGCCCTGGGCAGGGTCGGGGCCGGGGGCGTGTAGCCGGTGTAGCGATCGGCCGGCAGCAGCTTGTGGTAGGCCCCGTACATGTCGGTCTGCAGCAACCGGCCCTGGTCACCGATCAGCAGCGATCCGTTGGACGGCAGTGGTTCGCCGAGAGCGAGTCCGCCAGGCGGCTTGCGGCCGGCCTCGTACCAGGTCACTGTCACCGGTGGTTGCTTGCCACGGGCGGGAAACTCGAAGACCATCTCGGCCCATCTTGGCGCCGTTTCGGCCATCAGGCCTTCCGAGCGGGTCGAGACCCGCGTGGGGAACTGCAGGTCGAGTGCCAGGTAGGCCATGTTGACCGTGTGGCAGATGATGTCGCCCAGCACGCCGGTCCCGAAGTCCCACCAGCCGCGCCAGGTGAAGGGGTGGTAGATGGGGTGGTAGGGGCGGGCGGGCGCCGGGCCGAGGAAGAGATCCCAGTCGAGATGGGCCGGGACGGGGGGTGTGTTCTTCGGGCGGGCGACCGATTGTTTCCAGAACGAGAGCGGGCGGTCGCTCCAGGTGTGCACCTGCGTCACCTGGCCGATCGCTCCCGACTGGATGATCTCGACCGCCTTGCGAAACGTTGGTTCGTAGGTGCCGTGGTTTCCCATTTGCGTGGCGACCTTCGTCTCGCGGGCCACCTCACGCATCCGTCGGACCTCACCGATGGTCCGGGCCAGGGGTTTCTCGCAGTAGACGTGCTTGCCGTGCCTCATGGCGGTGATGGCGATCACCGCGTGGCTGTGGTCGGGCGTGCTGACGACGACCGCGTCGATGTCCTTCTGCCTGTCGAGCATTCGGCGGAAGTCGGTCCAGCGTCGCGCTTTGGGGTACTTCTCGAAATTCGGACCGGCGTACTGCTGGTCGACGTCGCACATCGCCACGATGTTCTCGCCGGCCATCCGGGGCAGGTTCAGCACACCACCGACGCCACCCTTGCCGACGCCGACCAGGGCGATGTTCAGTTGGTCGTTGGCCGAGCGGATCGGTGAGGCGTGGGCCAGGGATTCGAGGCCGGCTGTCGTGGCGACGGCTCCGGCAGCCAGGAAATGGCGCCTGGAGACGGTCTGCTTGTTCATCGTGAGACCTGGTGCTGCAAGACAGGACGTGTGATGAGCGTCAATCGCGGGTCTTGACCGGCAGGCGGACTTCGTGGACGTGCTTGCCCGAGAACAGGAACAGGCGGTTGCCCTCCCGCCACGCACTGATGGCTCCGTCGGAACCCTTCCAGCGGACATGACCTCGTGGATCGCGGGTGATCGACTTGAAGTCCGACGTGTAGCCGTAGATCAGCCGCGGATCTCCGTCAAACGGCTGGCTCTCCTGCCAGGCGACCAGGTACCGGGGTATGCCGGACGGACGTCCGAGGTAGCCGATGAATCCGGGTCGATAGACTCCCTTGCGACCACCTCCGCCGTCATCGGCGTGCAGGATGGGGTTCTGCTTGAAGTAGTCGAAGGCGACGCCGTCACGGGAGGTGGCAAATCCCAGCCGCGTGGGGCGTCCGTCATTGGCCGTGCCCCTGATGAACCCCAGCCAACGTCCATCGGGGAGCCGGTGGACCGAGTTGTAGGAGGAGGCCGAGTTGGCCCACGTTTTCCTGGTTGTCGGCAGCACCGGCAACCAGGCCGGGACCGTCCGCGGCACCCGTCCCGGCCGGATCGTCCACCTGTGCGATGCCAGGTCCGGACAGGTCGCCAAGGCGGTCGGCTGGAAGTTGGTCGTGGCCGTGTGGGCGTGGTTGAAGAAGTGGAAGTACATGAACCACAACCGTCGTTCGGGATTCCACACGACCCAGGGACTGGAGTTGTGAGACGGGTCGTCGGGGTTCTTCGACCTGGCGTGGAAACTGGGGACCACCTGGTTGTCGGACCGTCCGGGGACCGACACCCGCTTGGAATAGGGGCCGGTGATCGCCGGTGAAACGGCCACGCCGATACCCGAGCGAGGGTCGTGGTGGGCGTAGAAGAGGTAGTACTTCTTGTCGGGTCGCGGTCCGTGGATGTTGCGGACGACCGAGGGATAGCCGACCGTGTCGCCACCCCCCTTGGGCCAGGCAGGGTTCCGCCAGGTCGAGTGTTCCCAGTCTTCGGTCTGCTTCAGGACCTGGTGGGATCGTTCGATCACCAGCGGAAGCTGACCGTCGAGGTCGGTGAGATCGACGACCTGGAGATTGTTGTCCAGCGGCCTGGCGGGGGCGTTGGATCGGGCGAGAGACCGGCCGATGGCGGGGCCGGCTGACTGGAGACCGATCGCCGTGGACGTGGCGAGGAATTCGCGTCGGGTGGACCGTCTGGGTGCTGACACGGGGGGGATCCGTTAGCCGAGTTCCTCGATCGGTTTCCCGAACGGCAGGGTGGCGATCGGGCGACCCGAGTGATCGAGGTAATGCTTGTGCGGGTCGATGCCGAGGTGTCTGTACATGGTGGCCAGCACGTCCTGCGGCGACTTGGGATTGTTCAGCGGGTAGGCCCCCTTGCTGTCGGAGGATCCGACCACCCGGCCGCCCTGCACAGGACCGCCGGCCACCGCGGCACTGAAGACGTTGGGATAGTGGTCCCGGCCGTTTCTGTTGTTGAGCTTCGGCGTGCGTCCGAACTCACCCCAGGCCACGACCATGGTCGTCTCGAGCAGGCCTCTCTCGTGCATGTCTTCGATCAGGGCCGAGAAGCTCTGGTCCCAGCGGGGCAGGAAGCCGTTCTTCATCGAGTCGACGCCCTCGACGTGAGTGTCCCACCAGCGGCAGTCGACGGTGACCAGTCTCACGCCGGCCTCGACCAGACGTCGTCCCAGCACCAGCCGCTGGCAGAAGGCGCTGGCACTGCAGCGGAGCGGGTCCATCGGGTCGTATCGCTCGATGAACCCGTACCGTTCACGGAGGCTGCGGGGCTCGGCGTCGAGATCGAACGCGCGGCGGGCACGGTCGGAACTGAGGATCCCGTAGGCCTGCTGCTGGAAGTCGTTGATTGCGTCGAGCTGGCCCGACTGGTCGACACCTTTTCGGAAGCGGTCGAATTCCTGCAGCAGCGACTTCCGGTCGCCGAAGCGTCGGTCACTGATGCCCTCGACCAACGAGAAGTTCCGGAGTTGGAACGGCTTGTGGCTGGCCGGGTCCGAGAGCGTTTCGAAGGGCTTGTGGGCGGCTCCGAGGTAGGCCGAGTCGGTGCCGGGGACCTGGCGGGGGATCATCACGTAGGGCGGCAGTTCGGGGGTGAGGTGACCGAGTTGCTCGGAGACGATCGATCCGCAACTGGGGTGAATGTTGACGGTGGGGTCGGGGCCGGGGAGATGCCCGGTGAACAGGATCTGGTCGCCGGCCGAATGTCCGGCGTTGGTGTGGTGCAGGCTGCGGATGATCGACCACTTGTCCATCACGCGGGCACACCGCGGCAGCATGTCGCAGATCTCGATCCCCGGCACGCGTGTGCCGGTGGCTCCGAAGGCCCCGCGGTACTCGGCCGGGGCTTCCATCTTCGGGTCCCACGTCTCGTGCTGCGACGGTCCGCCTCGCATCCAGAGGATCAGGACCGAGTGTTCCTTGCGGGCTCGGGGTCCGGCCTGGGCTTCGATCGAGAGCAGATCGGGCAACGAGAGACCGGCCAGGCCGAGTCCTCCGGCGCGGAGGAACCCGCGTCGGCCGAGACCGACCTGTTGCCGGAATTCGGGGCAGCCGGTGGGGAGGTGTTGCGACAGCATGCGAGGGAAACCCGAGTCAGACGGTCCGCGTGTCCACTCAGGATATCGTCATTTCGTACCCAAGGCAAAGAGCAGCACTCGGGGAACGGTGCGGATCAAGCTGCCCAGCCAGGCAAAAACCGCTCCGGTGACCAGGCCGTAGATGACACCATCGAGAATGAACTCGGCGGTGGTGGTCCAGGCCAGGCTTTTCCAGATCGAGTTGGGGATGTAGGTCACGGCGTAGCCGAGCATGGCGACGGTGCCGGTCCGCCGAAAGGCCACGGTGGCCGATTGGGGATTCACAAAGCCGGCGAAGTCGGCGGCGAAGATGCTGATGAGAACGCTGTAGAGGAACCATTGCAGAAGTTGTTTGCCCATGGTGGGGGGGCCGCTGGGCAGGATCGAGCTGACCACCCAGACCGCTGTCGCAGAGGCCAGGATCGGCATCCACATGTCAACCAGGAAGCCGGTGAGGTGTCTCCGGAAACCGAAACCGTGCTGGAAGAGGGTGCGTCGCTTGCGGAGTAGATCGAACTGGCTGCGGTGCGGCCAGGGCAGTTTCGGGGGCAGGCCAGGCAAGTCTCCGAGGGGGTTCTCGAAGAGACGGCGTCGTGAGCCGCAGTTGCCCGATCCCAAGTGGCCGGTCTACAATCGAAGCATGAACGCAGGCATGTCGACGCCGCTGACCGAGCTGCTGACCTATTCGCAGCGGCCGCAACTGAACAACGCGACGATGCTGCTGGCCTTCACCGGGTGGATGGACGGCGGAGACGTGTCCACCGGCACGATTCAGCGGCTGGTCGACCTGGTCGATGCGAAGCCGTTTGCCGACATCGACCCGGATCCGTTCTACATCTACAACTTTCCCGGCTCGATGGAGATGTCGGCACTGTTCCGGCCCGAGATCAAGGTCGAGGACGGACTGGTTACCTCGATCGAACTGCCGTCGACGAAGTTCTTTGCCAGCGACGAACATGACCTGCTGATGTTCATCGGCAAGGAGCCGAACCTGAGATGGCAGACGTTTGCCGATTGCCTGTTTCACCTGGCGCATGATGCGGGTGTGACCCGGATCCTGTTCGTGGGGTCCTTTGGCGGAGCCGTGCCGCATACTCGTGATCCGAGACTTTATACGACCTGCTCGAAACTGGAACTGCTGAGCGAGATGGAGCAGTTCGGGATGAGGCGGACCGGGTACGAGGGGCCGGGGTCGTTCATGAGCTACCTGATGAGCCGCGCCGAGGATGCGGGGCTCGAGATGGTCTCATTGATCGCCGAGATCCCTCACTACCTGACCGTCACCAACCCCTCGAGCATCGAGGCGGTCAGCCGCCGGCTGGCCAAGATCCTGCAGCTGCCACTGGAACTCGACGAGCTCCGCTCGGCAAGCACCGAGTGGGAACTGGAAGTGTCCAGCGCGATCGACGAGAACGACGAGTTGGCCGAGCGGGTTCGTGAGTACGAGGAGGCGTACGACAACGAACTGCTGGGGATCGAGCCGGCGGTCGACGAGATCGCCGCCGACCTGGACCTCGACGGGCTGATCCTGGACGACCTGGACGACCTGGAACCGGACGAGTAGCCGGCTAGTACTCCATCGCCGCGGGCGTGGTGCGGTCGATGGGCACGTCGATCAGCCGGGGCCGCGGGTCCGCCAGTGCCTCGGCGAGCACCTCGGTCAACTCGCCGGGCTCGGTGACCCGGCAGGCCTTGACGCCCAGCGAGCCGGCCAGCGCCACGAGGTCGACCTCGGGTTCGACCAGGTCCATGCCGACGTATTGGCCATCCGCGGCGTGGGGCAGTCCGATGCCGCGGGCACCGACCTTGAGGATCTGGTACTGGGCGTTGTTGGGGATCACGAAGGTGACCGGGATGTTGTAGCGGGCCGCGGTCCACAGCCCCTGGATGCCGTACATCGAGGCGCCCTCGCCGATCACGCCCAGCACCGGGCGGTCGGGCCAGGCCAACTGAACGCCGATCGCGCAGTTCAGGCCCCAGCCCAGGCCCCAGCCACGGTGGCCGAAGTAGCCGGTCGGGTCGGCGATGGCTCCCAGCCGTTCCAGGTAGGTGTTGGTCGTGGTCACGGCCTCCTCGACCACGGCGACGTCGGGCGGCAGGGCTGCTGCGATTGACGACATCAGGGCCAGTGAGGTCAGGGGCCGTTGGTCGAGCTCGGCGGACGCCTGGGCCTGGAGCGAGGCCCGGGCCTCGGCATGGGCCGATTCCCGGCGACCGCGACGCTCCGAAATCGACTCGTGCTGGGCGGGCGTCAGGTGATCGGAGAGCTGTTGTCCGAGTTCGCAAAGGCCGGGTTTCAGTCCCCCGCACAGTGCCACCTCGGTCGCGTGGTTCTTCCTCAACTCCCACGGGTCGTGGTCCAGGTGCAGCAGCCGGATGTGCTCGGGGATGGCCCGTTCGGGCTCGTAGTAGACGTAGAGCCGGAGTACGTCGAGGCCGACGGCCAGGATCACGTCGAATTCGGAGAGGCGTTCGTGGATGTCCGGAGCCCACAGCGGCAGGCCGGGGGCCGAGAGTGGGTGAGTGCAGGGAAAGGCGAGACGGCCGTGGGTGGTGCCCGGCTCGCTGATCACCGGGGCGCCCAGCGTTTCGGCCACGGTGACCAGCTCGGAGATCGCGTCACTCTCGGTCACGCGGCTGCCGGCCAGGATGGCCGGATTGGTGGCGGTCGCCAGCACGTCGACGGCCCGGAGCAGTTCGTCCGCGGGGGGGCGGAGCAGGGCGTTGATCGGTTGGGGCGGTGTCAGGTCCAGGGGCGGAGCCTCCTGCTGCTGGACATCGATGGGGATCGAGAGGAAGACCGGTCCGGTGGGTGGCATCAGCGCGGTCTGGATCGCTCGTCGCATCGCCGCCGGGATGTCCTCGACCCGCTGAACCTCCGCCGACCACTTTGTCCACGGACGGGCCACCTCGACCATTTCGCCCCAGAGAATCGGTTCGGAGAACCGGAGCCGGCGGTCCTGCTGGCCGGCTGTCACCACCAGCGGGGTGCCCGCGCGGTAGGCGTTGTAGAGCATCCCCAGGCCGTTGCCCAGGCCGGGGCTGATGTGCAGGTTGACCACCCCGGGTTGGCGGGTCGCCTGGGCGTAACCCTCGGCAATCCCCATCACCGGGACTTCCTGCAGACCCAGGATGTATTCCAGCCGACTCTCGGCGACCATCGCGTCAGTCAACGGCAACTCGGTCGATCCCGGATTGCCGAAGACGTACCGCACGCCGGCCGAAGCCAGCATCTCGAGCATCAACTGGGCGCCGTTCATGGGGACCAGGGAGAGGAGACGGAATGGAACGAACCGCAAATGATGTCGCTGTGCCGAGGATAGGGAATTCGGACCCGGGATTCACGCCGGACCAAATGGCTCAAGAAAACCGACCCAATCAGCCGATCTAACTATTGACACTGTTATATAACACTGTAATATAAAGACATGAGCAGTCTGTGCACGATTGGTGAGTTGAGTGACCGAGTCGGTCGGGTGTTGTCCATGACCGGGGCGGATCACCAGAGGTCGGGCCGAATCAAGGCGGTGCCGGACATCAGGACACTCCGTTTCTACACGACCCGTGGACTGTTGGCTCCACCCGAGGAGATTCGTGGTCGAACCGCGTTCTACGGTCGCAGGCACCTGGTCCAGGCGGTGGCGATCAAGCGATTGCAGTCGGATGGCGAGTCGCTGGAGAAGATCCAGCATCGGGTTGTCGGGGCGACCGATGCCCAGCTTGAAGCGTGGGCCAACATACCCGACTCGGTGTGGGACCAACTCGAACAGCCTGTTCCCGAGTCCGACGGAACTCAGTCTCCGCAGTCGTCGGCAGGGACGATCCAGGAGCCTGTGTCGGATTCCGAATCGGATCGTCCGCATGTGGCCGATGGCGAGATCGAGCACGCGTTCTGGGCGACTTCTCCAGCCGCAACTGCCGCTCCCCGCTTCCCGGACGACTCGGCCCGGTTTTCCCTGCTGTGGGAACTGGTCCCCGGCCTGCGTGTGACATGGGACGACGCCCGCCGGGCCGAAGCGGCCCGACGCGACCCCGACTGGCAGCGGGCACTGGAAATGCTGGCCCTGCACTCTGAGCGAATCCGCCACGAGTCAGGCGACGATCTGGCCTGACTCGACCAACAAACCGTTTCTGCACCAGTGACGAACAACACAGAACAACGGACAATCAGGAAGGAAAATATCATGATCCAGGAACGAACACTGCCATTGATCGACGCGGAGGTTTCGGCGACCGAGTTGACCGGTTTCGGCGCCTTGGAGACCGGGTCGCGCGGTTGCCTGCCCCTGGTTGCGATGGACGTCCGCTTGCATGTCTCGGGCCTCTGGTCCCGGACACGGATCGAGCAGACCTTTCGCAACACGATCGGTGAACCGATCGAGGCGACCTACATCTTTCCGTTGCCCGACCGGGCCGCGGTACATTCCTGCGTGCTGTTTGTCGGTGAACGACGGCTGGATGCCGAGTTGAAAGAACGTTCGGCGGCGCGGTCGGCTTACGACCAGGGGATCGCCTCGGGTCATCGTGCGGCGATTGCCGAGGAGGACCGCAGCGGTGTCTTCAGTCTCCGCGCCGGCAACATCCCCCCGGGTGAAACCGTGAGGGTCGAATTCGAGATGGTGGGGCCCCTGGAGGTCGACGGCGGCGAAGCGACGGTACGGTTTCCACTGGTTGTTGCTCCTCGCTACGTCCCCGGCGTTCCGCTCGACGGGGTTTCGGTCGGCCGTGGCATTGCTCCGGACACCGACCGGGTTCCCGATGCCTCGCGGATCACCCCCCCGGTGTTGCTGCCCGGCTTCCCCAACCCGGTGGCCCTGTCGCTGGAGGTGGAAATCGACCCGGCGGGCCTGGAGCCGAGTCCCGGTGCCTGGCATGATCGCCTGGTTTGTTCATTGCACTCGGCTGTCACCGAGTCCGGCCCTCCGTGGACCGTTCGCCTGCAACCCGGTGAACGGCTCAATCGCGACTTCCTGCTCCGTTTTCCGGTCACCGGACCCGAAATGAGCGGCAGTCTTCAGGTCGCTCCGGCAACTTCGTCCCAATCCGGAACCCTGGCGGTGACGCTGACGCCGGACCAGGTGGAATCCGGATCCGCCCTCGAAACGCCGTCGCGGGACGTCGTCGTGCTGATCGATCGCTCGGGCAGCATGGACGGCTGGAAGATGGTCGCTGCCCGACGTGCCGCCGGTCGATTGATCGACAGCCTGGGCGACGACGACCGGTTCGGCGTGATTGCCTTCGACCACGTGACCGACATCGACACTGACGGGTTGCAACCGGCGACCGATCGAAACCGGTTTCGCGCCGTCGGCTGGTTGTCGAATCTCGAGGCTCGGGGGGGAACCGAGATGGACCAACCGCTCGCGCAGGCCGCCGGTTGGCTGTCCCGATCCGAGGACCGCGATCCGATCATCGTGTTGGTCACCGACGGTCAGGTGGCCGGCGAGGACATGTTGCTGCGACAACTGGCCGAGGCTGCGGGCGACCGAATGCCCCGCGTGTTCGCCGTGGGGATCGACGAGGCGGTCAACGCGGGGTTCCTGCGTCGCCTGACGGATCTCGGGGGAGGGGTGTGCGAGTTGGTTGAGAGCGAGGACCGGCTCGACGAGGTGATGGACCGCATCGCCCGCCGGCTGCAGCCACCGCGGCTGACCGATCTGACGATCGAATCCGACAACCTGACGTGGGAGCCGTCGAGCCTGGTGCCGTCGCGGCTGCCCGACGTGTTCGCCGGACGACCGGTGACGATTCTCGCCCGGCATGCCAACAGCGACGGTCCGGTGCGGGTTCGAGTCCGCGGCCGGCGTCCGGATGGGTCGAACTGGTCAACCGAACTGATCGGCACTCCGGGTGATGCCGTCACGTTGGGCAGTGCCTGGGGACGCCATCGAGTCCGCGAACTCGAGGATCGTGTGGCGGCGAGGAGTGTTGACGACGTCGAAGAACTGCAGAAGGAGATCGTCCGAGTGTCGCTGGAGAGCGGCGTGTTGAGCCGTTACACGGCGTTCGTAGTGGTCGATGAGGCCGAGACGATCGACAGCCAGGCACCACCGGTGGAGATCATCCAGCCGGTGGAAATCGTGAACGCGTCGTTGCATATGCCATCGATGGTTGATCATTCTTGTTACGCGGATGCGTGTTTTGATGCAGATGATGACTGTTTTGCGGAGCCGCAAATTATGTCCCCGTTGTACCGCCAAGTCGAGCGTTTGGAGGCCCCCAGGTCCTTCATACATGAGCGGTCTGTTGACAGGTCCCGGTGGATCGTGGAACAGGTTGCCGGAGAATTGCTCGATGCTCTCGAGGAACTCCGGGCGATGCAGCCGTCGGATGATCCAGCGGGAGTTGTCGCCGAACTCGCCAAGCGGTTGAAGAAGCTGCGGAAGCTGGCCCGCCGAAACAGTCACTCGTGGACGGCGGCGATCGAGGAGCTTTACACCGAGACGTCCGGATATCTCAAGTGGTTGCGTCGCCCGAAGGGGCAGCCCAGTCCGTTTTCGACGCTGGGAGCATGGATCGAGAGGGCCAGCGACCTGCTGCGACAACTCTCTGACGAGAACGAGAAGACGCGTGATCCGGACGACATGTTCTGGACCTAGCGGTTGAACGCGATCGTGACGCAGTCACCGCGACGGGCTACTCCAACTCGCGTCGATGTTCCAGTGCCGGGAGTGTTGTGCGGATCTCGCGCTGGCGGTCGAAGTCCAACTCGGCAGTGATCACCGCTTCTCCATCGGGGGCGGTGGCCAGCACCGTCCCCCAGGGGTCAATGATCATCGAGCGGCCGTAGGTGGTGATCCCCGGGGCATGCTCTCCGTGCTGGTTGGCGGCCACGACGAAGGCCTGGTTCTCGATCGCCCGGGCCCGCAGCAGCACTTCCCAGTGATCGCGGCCGGTGGCCTGGGTGAAGGCCGAGGGGACCACGATGATCTCGGCTCCCCGGTCGACCAGGCCGCGGAACAGTTCGGGGAACCTGAGGTCGTAGCAGGTGGCCTGGCCGAGTCGGCCCAGCGGGGTCTCGGTGACGACGATCTCCTCACCGGGCTCGACAAACGACGACTCGCAGAAGCTGACCCGGCCGGGCAGGTCGATGTCGAAGAGGTGCATCTTGCGGTAACAGGCCAGTTGGGTCCCGTCGGGTCCGAACAGCAGGCTGGTGTTGGAGATCCGCTGGTGCCCCTCGCGGCGCTCGGCCAGGCTGCCGCCGACCAGCGTGATCTTCAGTTCGGCGGCGAGTTCGCCCAGCATCCGGCTGGCCGGACCCGGAACCGGCTGTGCCGCCGAGGCGATCATCTCGGGTTCACCCAGCGCGGTGAACAGTTCGGGCAGTACGACCAGCGACGCGGCGGCGGCGGCGGCCTGCCGGACCAGACGCTGGGCGGTGGCGAGGTTGGTGTCGGTGTCGGCCGTGGAGGTCATCTGCACGGCGGCGGCGATCGGTCGCGTCATCAGCCCGTGGGTCCCGGTCCGGCGGCGGGGATCTTCACTCGATGTCCAGCCGCACCCAGTAGAGTTTTTCGCGGTCGGCCCGGCGACGGAAGTCGTCGACCATGTCCGAGATGCTCGGTGCCAGGAACCGGCTCTTGCCACGCCGTCCGTTGACGGTCACCTTGACCCGTTTCTCGAAGTCGACCAGTTCGGGCGAAAGCCACAGGGTGGTCGAGCGGGAGGCCGAGCTGACGTGGATCGAGTTGCCGACGGTGACCTTGGCTGTCAGTCTCAGCGGCCGAGTCCGCTGGCCACGCGTTTCGGTCAACGGCAAGGCGTTCATTTCGATCCAGTGGAATCGGCGGTCCGAGGACCGGAGAGTGCCCGCCTCGAATTCCTTCGGGTCGTCGGCACGAGTGTGCCGGGGCAACCAGTCGAAGATCGCGAACAGCTCCTCGGCGTACGATTCGTACCCCCGCCCGGCGTACTCGCAGTAAATCAGCGGAAACCGGTGGCGGAGCATGCGGTTGAGCCCGAAGGCGTTGTGTTCGACCCGGGCCCGGTCGAGCTCGCCGTTGACGACATACCATGCGAGCTTCTTGGCGTTGTGCCAGTAGTAGGTGCAGTAGTCGGTCATCTTCCCGGCGATCGGCACGACCGCGGCGAACCACCCGGGGTGAGTCATCCCGATTTCGAATGCGGCGTCGGCCCCCTGGCCGTGTCCGGAGAGATAGACCCGGTCGGAATCGATGCGGAATCGCCTGCGGGCGTCGACCAGCACGTTGTGGATGCCCTGGTGAAGCGGGGGACCGATCTGGAGGTCGACGAGGGGGCTGGTCGTGCCGTCGGCCGCGGCGGTTCCGGGTCGGACCACACCGGGCAGCTCGGGGGCCACGACGATGTATCCCCGTTGCCTGGCCGGTCGGGGTTTTGCGGCCGTTCCGGCCCACCACCCGACACTCGACTGGGGTGAGCCCCCGGCGTCGTGCAGGACGATCAGCATGGGATAGCTGTGGTGCGGGTTGTATTCCGGGGGCAACAACACCCAGTAGCCCAGTTTGCCGTTGGCCGATTCGATCAGGGTGGGCACTCCCGGGCGGATCTCGGGTGTGGCCAGGATCGGCGGCAGTTGAGGGATCAACTCCGCGATCCTTTTGGGCGAAATTCCCTCGAGTCCCTCGAGCCGGGAGAGCAGCGGGGGAACATCGGCGATGTCGGCTTTCGCCGCGGCCAGCAACAACTCTCGGGCCTGGTACAGCGCGACCGTGTCGCGCGACACGGTGACGGCGTTGCCCGATCCGATCAGCCATCCCGAACCGGCCAGGGCCAGCTTCTGGTTCGGTTCGAGGGTGGCGTCGTCGGAAAACTTCAGGAATGCGTCGAGCCGCGAGATCGACTCGAGGTTCAGTTCCAGCACGATCTCCTCGACCAGCGGCTGCAGTTGCTCCCGGATCTTGGTGTCGGAGACCGCCGCCAGTTCCTCGGTCAACTGTCGCTTGGCCGAGGCCAGCTGGTCTCGGCGGTTACGGTCCCCGCTGATCAACTCGCGAACCTGGCGACGGATGGTGGCACTGAGCCGGTCGACCGGGAAGGTGTCGAGTGCGGCCCGGAACAACTGGTGCTGGCCGTTGTCGCGTCGTCGCCTGAGCTCATCGAGAATCCTCTGGCCGAGCAGTTCATCGAGTCGGCCCTGCAGGCTCTGGATCTTCTTTTTCTCCCCGGGAAATTTCTCCCGGGCCACCTGCAACTCGCGGCGGGCCTGCTTGAACATGTCGGCCTGGAGATAGAAGCGGGCGATGGCCAGGCGGTCTTCCAGCCGGTTGTCATCGGTAACGCGGCGGAGCCACCGGTCGAGCACGTCGGCGTCGATCGATTTTGTGGAAATGCCATGGGTCCAGCCGAAGCCCTGGGCGACCACGGTGGCATGGTGAGGTGTCAGCTTGGTGACCCACTGATAGACGTTGACATTCCGGTCCTTGATCCGGAACACCAGCCGACGTCGTCCGAATTCGTCCCATTCGCCCACCTCCATCGGGGCTCCCAGCGCCTGCAGTTTTGTCGAGAACTTCGCCTTGCGTTGCGACAGCACGAACGTTTCGAACCGATCCAGCTCGGCGTCGTTGTTCAGCTCGGCAACCAGCCGGGTGGGAACGAAGTACCGCTTCAGCGGAGTGACGACCCCCACGATGGGGTATGTGGTCAATTCGCCTGCGCTTCGCTGCTTGGAGAGGGCCAGGGACTGCTGCGGCCGGATAGTGCCTCGCAGCACCGTGCCGTCGGCCAGCCGGATCTCGCCCCCCGGGAGTGCGGTCGGTGCCAGGGCCGTGGCGAGTGCCACCACCCCCACCAGCAGCCAGACATCCATCCGGCGGTGCATGAGTCGAACTCGGAGAGGGTCCCGGATGCGCGGCCGGGTTCTGCAAAACGGCCCGTCACTTCCTTATGCCTATCGGCCATCGACGGGGTACGACCCCGAGGCATTCGCCACCGACGGGTCGCAGGGGATAATCCTGACGGATGTGCCGGTTGTCACTTCCAGTTGAACAACTCCTGCAGTTTCGGGCCGAGCGTTTCGCCCCAAATCGACCAGGCCCCCAGCGATGCGACCACCACGACGGCCAGGAACACGGTCAGCCAGACCCAGCCCATGGCGCTTCGAAACAGGAAGTTCAGGGCCCGCCATTTCTTCTGACGCTGGTGCTGCTTGTCGAGTTTCTGGTAGATGTTCTTCAGACCGCTGCCGCCGCTGGATCGCGACTGGGCGATCCGTTTCTTGATCAGCGGTTCGAACTCGGCGAAATTCGCCAACGGCATGAACGAATCGCTCTGTTTCTGCTTGGCGCGGGCCTTGAGGTCGAGCAACTTGCCGTCGATGGCCTGTCGCACCCTGCTGGTCGACATCTGGCTGACGGCGGTGCGGCCCTTGGCGTTGGTGTGTTGGACGAACCACTTGTCGTCGTCGTCGGCGGTGGCCCGTTGCGCCGCTGCATCCTCGGAGGAACTGGGCGGCGGCAGTGTAACCGCCGGCAGCGACGAGGGCGGCTTGCTGGTGCGTGACGGTGCCGGGGTCGCCCGGGTCGACACACCACTGCCGCCGGCGGCCGGTTCGGCTCCCTCGATGAAACTCAGTGTCTCGCCGGCCAGTCCCAGCGACCGCAGGTCGCTCAGCAGTTCGCTGCAGTTGCCGTAACGGTGGTCGGGGTCCTTGGCGATCATCCGGTCGACCAGCAGGTCGAGCCGGTCGGGGACCTCGGAGTTGAGTTTGCGGGCGGAGGTGAACAGTCCCTTCTCCTTGGCCATCACCAGTTCGAGGGCCGAAGTGCCCTGGAAGGGAAGCTCTCCGGTGAGGAAGTGATAGAGGCTGCAGCCCAGTGCGTAGATATCGGCCCGCAGGTCGACACTCTTGGCGTCGCGTGCCTGTTCGGGTGCCATGTACAGCGGTGTCCCCATCCCGGTACCGCTCTGTGTCATCGACACGTCTTCGTCGGCCGCCTTGGCCAGCCCGAAGTCGGCGACCTTGACCAGCCCGCTTTTGGTGACCAGCACGTTGTCGGGCTTGATGTCGCGGTGGACCAGGTCAGCCTCGTGGGCGTGCAACAGGGCCTCGGCACAGAGGATTGTCACCAGCACCGAGTCGGGGACGCTCAGGTGTCCCAACTGGTCGATCCAGTCCTGCATGCTCTGGCCGTCGACCAGTTCGATCGCCACGTAGTGACGCCCCTTGTCGGTCTCGACCGCATAGACCTTGAGCACGTTGGGGTGGTCGAGACGGGCCATCGCCCGGGCCTCGCGGAAGAACCGCTCGACGAACGTCGACTTCTTGCCGAGTTCCTTGGAGAGCACCTTGATTGCGACGTTGCGATCGAGTCCCTGTTGACGGGCCAGGTAGACCTCGCCCATTCCGCCCTCGCCGAGCTTCTTCATCAGCTTGAAGTCACCCAGTTCCGACGCCTTGCTCTTGCGGGCCTGCTCCTTCGATTCGCTCGAGGGCTTCGCGGCAACCGGGGTTTCGCTGGTGGTCTTCTCCTCAGCCCGGGCCATCTCCGCCAAGTCACCGGTATCGGCTTCACCCGGGATGAAGGTCTCTTCGAGCCCCTGTTCGCCTGTGGCCTCCTGCCGGCCGGGCGATGGATCCGAAACGGGCGGGTCGGGAACGGGGGTGTCCATCAGTTCCCCTCGAGAATCAGCTGGTGTCGTCGGGCGGGATCGGCCTTATTGCCGATCCCACCATTATGTGGACCACCGACGACGGTTGCAAATGGCAATCGTCGTGACGGTTCGGATCGATGGTCCCGGGTGCCTACGCCCAGGGAAACGCCTCACCCACGAGCAACTCGAATGCCTCGATGTACTTTGCCCGCGTTCGTTGGACGATGTCTTCGGGCAGACCAGGCGGTTCGCTGTCCTTGTCCCAGTCGGTGGTCTCCAGCCAGTCGCGGACAAATTGCTTGTCGAAGGACGGCTGTCCCTGTCCCGGCTCGTAGAGATCCTGTGGCCAGAATCTCGAACTGTCCGGCGTCAGCACCTCGTCGATCAACAGGATCTCGCCGTCGCAGATCCCGAACTCGAACTTGGTGTCGGCGATGATGATCCCCTTGGTCAGGGCGTACTCGGCACCCTGTCGGTAGATGTCCATGCTCAGGTCCCGCAACTTCACCGACAGGTCCTCGCCCACGATTTCGATCATCTGTTCGAACGAGATGTTGATGTCGTGGCCTTCCTCGGCCTTGGTTGCGGGCGTGAAGATCAACTCGGGCAGCCGGTCGCTTTCGGTGAGCCCGTCGGGCAGGGGGATCCCGCAGACCGACTGGTCCCGCTGGTACTCCTTCCAGCCCGACCCCGACAGGTAGCCGCGGACCACGCACTCGACCGGCACCACGTCGGTCTTGGTCACCACCATGCTGCGTCCTGCCAGGGCGTCGTGGTCGATCCCCGCGGGCAGAGGCACGTCGTCGAGGTCCATGCTCAACAGGTGGTGATTGACCTCGAGCCGGTCGAACCACACCCGGCTGAGTTGTGTCAGCACACGGCCCTTGTCGGGGATCCCGGTCGGCAGCACCCAGTCGAAGGCACTGATGCGGTCGGAGGCGACAAACAGCAGCCGGTCGCCGAAATCGTAGATGTCACGGACCTTCCCACGTCGAACCGGAATTCCCTCGACTGAACTTTCAAGCAAAGCGGCGGCACTCATTGCAGGTCCCCGTTAAACAGGCTCCGTCAACTGTCTTGAGCGAGAATCTACCAGTCGGACCTCTCTTGGACAACACACCGGGCAGGGGTATAGACTGGATTACGGTGTCGGGCCGGGCGACGGGTCGCGCGAACCGGCGGGGACCAGACTACGGGGGTGAGAACGTTCATGGGCGTGATGCGGTTTCGGGTGTCTCCGCCCGGTTTCCTCGCTGGCTGGCCCGAGGCCGAACAGGCCTACATCAGCGGGTTCGACGGTCGCGTCTTTCCGACGCGTGTCGAACGCGAGGGTGACGAGTTGGTCTGTCGCCGTCCGAGTTCCGACAGCGGTCGGCTGCACGTGGCCTGGCCGGTTCCCGGCTTTGGTCGCACCCTGATCAGCACCTCGAGTCTCCGCGAACAGGACGCCGTCTACCTGCTGACGCTCGAACTGGCCCGGGGCAAGATCGGCCAGGTCAGGAACCAGTTGGCCGCCTGGGAAGTCGCCGGCATGACGGTGCCGGACGGATTCGACGAGGCCAGTCGGCAGGCGCACCAGATCTTCGCCCGTGCCAGCTCCGCCCAGGACGACCCCGATGAGGCGTGTCGGTTCTCCGAGGCCGCCCTCGTCCATGCTCACAACGCCGCCCAGATGCTGACCGGTGCCTACATCAACCAGCGACTGGCCGTCCGCTGCGAGCGATCGAACCAGTTTCCCGCCCTGCTTGGCTGCGGCCTGGCCGGTGAGTGTCCGCCTCAGTGGGAACGTCTCCCCGGAGGCTTGTTCAACTCGGTCACGCTGCCGATCTGCTGGCGGCGGATCGAGGCGACCGAGGGGGAGTACGAGTGGGACGAGTCGGACGGGCTGGTCGACTGGGCGGTTGAGCAGAAACTCCTGATGCACGGCGGCCCGCTGCTGGATTTCGGGGCCGATGGGTTGCCGGAGTGGCTGGCGGCGTGGACGCGGGATATCGAGAACCTGCAGAGTTTCGTGTGCGATTTCGTGGAAACGGCCGTGTCGCGGTTCGTCGGCCGGATCCGGATCTGGGAACTCGCCTCGAAGGTCAACACCGGCGGGGCGTTGGATCTCAGCGAAGAGGCGCGGCTGGCGCTGTTGGCCCGGGCCGTTGAGGTGGCTCGCGGGGTCGACGATGTCGAGCAGTTGCTGGTGCGGATCGAGCAGCCGTGGGGCGGCTACCAGTCGGCTGGCGAGCACCTGCTCAGCCCGTTGCAGTTTGTCGACGCCCTGGTCCGCTGTGCCCCGGGACTCTCGGGGATTGCGCTTGAGATCACCTCGGGATTCGCTCCGGCCGATCCCGGCCGCCGTGACCTGCTCGATCTCTCGCGGCTGCTCGATATCTGGGGCACGCTTGGCCTGCCGCTGTACGTGACGATCGCGGCGCCCTCCTCGGGAGGCCAGGACGCGGGGGGGCGATTCGTGAGGTCGGCCGAGTTTGACGGTTCGGAGAACTCGGAGAACTCGGAGAGCGAGGAGTGGACCGAGACACTCCAGGCCGATTGGGTCGACGCGGTGCTGCCGCTGCTGTTGTCCAAGCAGAGCGTGGCCGGAATCACCTGGGCCCACCTCGATGACGGGGGAGGCTCCGAGTTTCCCACCGCCGGGCTGCTCGACGGGACCGGCTCACCCCGCTCGGTTGTCCAGGCGATTCACACCCATCGATTCGGACACTGGCCGGCCAGCTGAACAAACCCCATCCGGTCTGCTACCATCTATCCACTCGGCGGCCGACTCTCCGCTCCCCAGCCTCTCGGCGCAACTCGCTCACCGGCATGCCCCTGGATCTCTACGACCCGTGCCCCTGCGGCAGCGGCCGCAAACTGAAGTTCTGTTGTCGCGAACTCTCCGACGACATGGAGCGGGTGCTGAAGTTCCAGGAGAACAACCAGCCGAGGATGGCGCTCAACGCCGTGGACGAACTCGGCCGCAAGCATCCCGAGAACACGTGGGTGCGGACCACGCGCGGCGGCCTGCTGTTCGACGGCGGCGACCTCGAGGGGGCGCATCGTGAACTGGCGGCGGTGGTCGCCAAGGATCCGGAGCACGGGTTCGCGCTGGCCCTGGTGGCGATGATCCGGCTCTCGGAAGTCGGCTACGAGGAGGCTCGCGAGGACATCGAGCGGGCCTTGCGGCGGTGCGTGACGGTGCGGCCGGACATGGCCGGCAACCTGGCGCTGGGCGTCGCCGCCTGGATGCGGATGGAGGGCGAACTGATGGCCTCGCGGCAGCACCTGGTGCTGGCACTGCAGTCGGCCACGTTGCCCGACCAGCAGGAGGCGATCTTCATGCGGCTGGCCGAATTCGACGGCGGCCGCGAGATTCCCTACCCGTTTCGCAGCGTCTACTCCCTGGATGACGCCGGCGGTGAGGATCCCCAGGCTGTTGCCGGATGCGGTTGCTGGGGCGAGGCGGCCCAGCGGTACGAACGATTGGCCGAGGACGACGCGGGAAACTTCGGCCTGAAATTCAACCAGGGGCTGTGCCTGGCGTGGTCGGGCCAGTCATTGCCGGCTGCCGAGGCCCTGGTGCGGGCCGCCGGACTGACCGAGGACACCAGGCTGGCCGAAGAGTGCCATGCCCTGGCCCAGTTGCTGGAGATGGGCGAACGCGACGATACGGTCAGGATGATCGATCGCCGGTTCGAAATCGAGAACGTCTCGAAATGGCTCTCCGATCTGGATTCCGCCGAGCGTTTTGTGCGAGTCGATGAGGGAGACGGCGAGGAGGGAGCCCCGGCGGGGATGTACCACCTGGTCGATCGCGAGGTCGTCTCGGCTGCCGATGCCGAGTCGCTGACGCTCGAGACGGTTCCACGCGTGGCGGCGAGGTTGTTGGTGCAGGCGGCCGCAGAAGATCAATCCGCAGCGATTGACCTGGTTGCTCGTGAAGGCGAGGAGATCGATTCGGCCGAGGCCGCATTGCGGGAGGTCGGTGACGAACTGGCTGTTCCCGAGGACGGGGCCGAGGAGACCGTCGACCTGGTGCCGCAGCAGTTCGAGGCCCTCTACACCACCTGGCACTTTGCTCCGAAGACGGCCGAGAGCGTCAAGCGGCGATTGCACCGCGAATTCGTCCAGCGGTTTGTCGAGGACATCTGGCCGCAGACACCGCTGGTGGCACTCGACGGTGCGACTCCCGCCGCGGCGGCCGGCCAGCCCGACAAGCAGGCGGCCCTGGCCGGAGCGGTGACGGTGCTGGAGGTCCGCTGTGAACAGAACATGCTGGTCGTCGATGTGCCGGCGATTCGCCAGGCGATGCAGTTGCCCGAACCGGCGGTGCTGGCCGTCGAGTCGGAGGATCAGCTGGCGATGCTCTCGACCTGCGGACTGATGCGGATCAACCCGTCGGACCTCGATAACGAGCACCTGGTGATGCTGCTCAACCGGGCCCTGCTGGTCCGTCACAACGGCCTGTTGTTCGACGTGCTGAGCGAGTACACCGGCCGGGACGACCTGCAACAGGGGGAGGATTACCTGAAGTCGGTCGTGACCCTGGCGGATCTCTGTGAAGTCCGGCACGACCGCCAGGCGGCCTTCGAGTGGTTGGCCCGGGCACGGCAGGCCGCCTCGGGGCTGGAGGGCGAGTTCGAACGGACGCTGCAGCTGGAGATGAGAGAACTCTCGCTCCGGTTGCAGGACCCCGAGGATCCGGGACTGCGAGATTTGCTGAGTCGATTGTGGACCGTCTACGGCAGCAAGTTGCCGCAACTTCGCGAGGAATTGCAGGCCCTGGTCGAGGCGGTCGAGATCGCTCCCCCATGGGATGTCGACGGTGGCAACGTCGCGGCATCGGGGCTGTGGACTCCCGGTGATCCCGTCGCGGACGGGGGCGAGGGAGAGGGTGGCGGCGGCGAGAAGTCACTCTGGCTGCCTGGCCAGGATTGATCGCCGGGACAACTTCCATCTCGACACGGACGCAACGGAATGACCGAGTCGTTCGAGACTTTCGAGCAGGTGATGCAGTACGCCGTGGCCCTGGCGGCTCGGGGCGAGGGGCACGTCGAGCCGAACCCGTCGGTGGGGGCGGTGGTTGTCGATGACCGGCTGTGTGTCCTGGGCGAGGGTTGGCACACCGCCTACGGTGAAGCCCATGCGGAGGTTGAAGCTCTCGAGTCGGCCGGCGAGTCGGCGCGGGGAGCCACGCTGGTCGTCACGCTCGAACCGTGTTGCCACCAGGGCCAGACACCGCCGTGCACCGACGCCGTGCTGGCCGCCGGCATTCGCCGGGTCGTGGTGGGCATTGCTGATCCGTCTCCCCACGCTGACGGGAACGGGTTGTCACAGCTGCGCGAGGCCGGGTTGGAGGTGGAGATCGGCGTGGCGGCCGAATCCGTCACGCGGCTCAACGCCCCTTTCCTGCGACTGGTCGAGACCGGTCGTCCGTGGATCCACGCCAAGTGGGCCATGACGCTCGACGGTCGCATCGCGGCCACCGGGGGCCACTCGCAGTGGATCTCGAGCGAGGATTCGCGACGCCTGGTTCACCAACTGCGGGGTCGGGTCGATGCCGTGCTGGTCGGGATCGGCACCGCTGTGGCCGACGATCCCCTGCTGACGGCCCGCCCCTCCGGGCCCCGCACCGCCACCCGCGTGGTGCTCGACACGACGGCTCGCCTGCCGCTTGACTCGCAACTGGTCCGCACCGCAGCCGACGTGCCGGTGCTGTTGGCCTGTGCCGAGACGGCCGAACCCGATCGGATCGCGGCGTTGGTCCAGGCGGGAGTCGAGGTGGTCGCCGGGCCGGTCGATGATCGCGGTCGGCCGGAGATCGAGAACCTGCTGGGCGTGTTCGGCCTCAGGCGGTGGACCAACGTGTTGGTCGAGGGTGGCAGCGAGGTGCTGGGGGCACTGGCCGATGGCGGGTGGATCGACGAGGCGCACGTCTTCCTGGCGCCAAAGCTGGTCGGCGGTCGCCGGGCGGTGGGGGCGGTTGGTGGAGAGGGGCTGCCGCGGATTCCCGAGGCGGCCAACCTGGTGTGCGTCGAAACACGCACGGTCGGTGAGGACGTCTATTGGCGCGGGGTCCGGTTGCGGGGCGGCGAGAGTCCGGACTTCTGATCGGCCAGGTAGCGGTGGTACTGCCGGTCGAGCTCGGTCGTGTTGACACCGGTGAGAATTTCGAGCGAGGCGATCGAGATCCGCTGATTGGGAGTGTAGATCTGCGAGAGGTGCTGGATCAGCGCGTCGCGGTAGCGGCCGTTGTCGTAGTGCAGGAGGAAGTGAGTCAGCCCGGAGGCCTGGGAGTAGTTGCGGGCGATGTTGGGATCGGTCTGGAACCTCCGCAATCCCATCGACGCGAACGTCTTCAGCGGGAGGTAGTACTTTTCCTCCAGCACCCGGTGGCGGGCCCAGTGGAAGCGGACGTAGCGAGGATCGCCGATCCGGAAGCCCGTCTGGCTCGGCAGGAATGACTCCATGTAGCAGGCGATCCCCTCGACAATCCAGAAATTCGCGTCCCGGGCGATCGGTCGCTGTTTCGACTGGCTCTCGTAGAGCAGTTGGTGAGTGGCTTCGTGGAACAGGGTCGCACGGGGGAAGTCACGGTCGGGCGGTTTGTCGTGGAAGAAGTAGACGATGCGGTCGCTCTGCATGTACAGCCCGTTGGTGATGTCGATCTGGGAGATGCGTGGTCGGAGCGTACGGCGGTACTCTTCGCGGTCGTGATAAAAGTGGACGACGTGCGGACGGGCCAGCGTCCGTGAACGGCCGCCGGTGACGCTGCTGGTCCCGTCGAACAGTTTCTCGATCTGTTCGGGCGTGCTGAAGAAACCGGCGAAGCTCGAGTGGAGAAAGCGGTAGAAGGTCTCGAGACTCCTGGCCAGGGCAACACCTTCCTCGAGGCTGCGGTTGGTCCTGACCAGGTAGTGGTCGGTGCGGACTTCCCACGCATTGCGGAAGTCGCGACGGAGTTCGGCTTCCCGGTCGACCGGGACCCATCGCCGCTTGAAGTACCGCTGTCCCTTCTCGTAACGCTCGACGTGTGTGGCCGGCAGCCAGCCAAACGTCTCGTGCCAGACGAGGCGGCGTCGCAGCTGCTGCGACGCGAACGGGGTGACCCAACGATTGCCGTAGCGAACGAATCCGAGCAGCCGTCGGGCGGTCCGCGAGTCAGGATCACAGGCGGCGGTTTGGCGGACCAGGTTGTAGGCGAAGCTGGTGTGGCCGGCCTTGAGCACTCGGCGGCTGAGCAGGAACAGGGCCTGGGCGTGACGCCGACGGTGAATTCCCAGTTGGCTTTGCCACTGTCGCTCGGGTGCGGGCAGGTCGGGCGAGAGTTCGGGGGTGACCGTTTCGGGCAGCCGGGTATCGGTGGCTGCGGTGCCGGAGGCGGATCGGATTGCGGCATCGACAGCCTGGATGCCCTCGGCCAGTTTGCCTTCGACGCAAAACGACTTGATCTTGTTCAACGCGGCCAGGTGGTCATTCCGCAACTGGGCGTGCTGGCTGCGGAAGAGCTCGAGCCGATTTCCGGCTCGAGCGGTGGCGGGATTCCCGGTGACCGGGTTGAGGACGAGCACCAGCATCCAGCAGCGCACGACGCACCCGTGGGCACGGCCAGATCTGCAGGCGGTCCGGGCAGTGGACATGGGCGTATTCTAGGTGTGGCTGTTGTCTCGTCCTAGATGGAATCTCCACCCGAATGTCGACGTTCCCCGCGGCTACTTGTCGGTGGGCGGTGGTGGGGGCTCCAGTCCGCCGCCGAGCCCTCCGCCACTGGATGTGCCCATGCCACTGGGATCCGGGGGCAGCCCGGCGGGGATTCCATCCGGCAGCGAGGGAGCTTCGTTTTCCAGATCACCCGCACCAGAAGTCTCGAATCCGCTGACCCGGCTTGCCTGGTTCGATTCGGGCTGCAGCGTCACTTCGTACTCCTTCAGCAGGCTAACCCAGCGGATCACGATCCGGCCGTCCTTTGACGTCTCGCGATTGGTCCACCCCGAGACATGTCGATCGATTTCGGACAGTTCGATCCCGTTGTCCGAGGACTCGATGTTGAGATCTTCGAGCGCCTGCAACGTGCCGTTGTAGCTGATCCTTGCGACCGTCTCGACACCGGTCACTGCTGCCAGCGCGGCGATCAGCACCCAGGTGAGGACGCGGCTGGCTGAAATGCCGGACTTTCGAGACCCCGAAGCGGATTCTGACTGCAACGGTTTGTCTGTCATCGCGTGTGCCTCACTCCAGTGATTTCAGGTACGCCAGCAGGTCGGCCAGTTGTCCGACGGTCAGGTTGCCGACCATTCCCTCCGGCATCATAGACTTCTTTTGCCGCACCCGCTCCTCGATCATCGCCTTGGGCAATACGACCGGCAAACCGGTCAATTGCCGGATCTCGACTGTCTTGGCGCTCTCGCGCGAGACGAACCCCGTCACGACCTTGCCGCTGGTCGTCACGAACACGTAGGTGTCGAACCCCTGGGCGATCTTCTCGCTGGGCTTGAGGATCGACTGGACCAGTTCGACCGGCTTGGATCTCTTGCCGATGTCGACCAGGTGCGGTCCCTTGGGCTTTTGTCCGTTGGCGGTCGTGTGGCAACGGATGCACGACTGGGCGGTGAACAGTTTCAGTCCCCGCGCCGCATCGCCTTGTGTCTTGAGCGCTTCGGCCAGGACGTCAGCGGCGGCCCGGTTGGCGATCTGGTTCTTGTTGTCAGGATCGGCCTTGGGCAGTACCAGCGGCTTCATGGTCTCCTTGGACGCGACCCGCGCCGCCTTCGGCAGGCCCTTGATCTGCACCTTGTGTCGAGCCAGTTGAGCGAGCAGGTGGCTGGCGGTGCCCTGATCATTGTCGGCGATCACGGTGCGGATCACCCTGGCGATCGCCTCGCTCGACTCCCAGGGCGTGCGGTCGTAGTAGGGGCCGCTGGTGTCGGGCCGTGTTCCCCACCAGTCGCCGGTGTAGTCGCCCTCGCGGTGGTACAGCCGGACCAGCGTGGTCAGGGTCGCCTGCCGCCGGGTGTCGTCTCTCTGGGTGCTCAACTTCGCGATCAGTCCGTCGACCGCTTTCCGGCCATGAATCGACTTCAGTGCCCACTGGGCTCCGTCGTGGTCGGGGCCGTCGAGTCCCTTCAGCAACACGTCGACGTTGCCGACGGCGACCAGGGCACGGACGGCCAGGTGAGGAATCACGCGGTCGGGGTCGGGCTGCTTGTGGAGGGTGGGGGTGGCGGCCGGCGGCTTGGCCGCCCGTCGGGTCAACGGCAGGATAGCCGAGGCGGTCTCGGGACGGGCCAGCCGTCCCAGGCTGATCAAGGCCTGGGCACGAACTCGAGGATTGGGATCCTTCAGCCCGGCCAGCACCGGCCCGGTGGGGACCGACTTCAGCCGTCCCCGGCGGTCGGTCAGCATTCTCAACGCGAACTCGCGGACACCGTCGAGTGACACAAGTTGCAGCAGTCGCGATACGACGCTCTTGTCGTCGAATTGTCCCAGCGTAAATACCGCCGCGGCCCTCGAGTGGGCCATCGCCTTGGTGTCGGCTGCCAGCCGGGCCACTCGCTCGATCCGGTCCTCGCCGGCTCCACGTCGCAGCAGCTCCAGTTGACTGTGCATCCGGTAGACGGCGCTGGGGGAGGCGAGGTGCCCGACCAGTTGCTCGTCGGTCTCTTCGGAGAGGACCGGGAACGGCTTGGGAACGAAGCCCGTGGGGGTGACCTGCACGACGAATCCCACGTTGGGACCCGAGAAGTTGAACTTGCCGTTTTTCCAGCTGGCCACGTACATCCGCCCGCTGCCGTCGACATCCATGTCGGTGGGGCGGGGCACCTTCAGGAAGACCTCCTGGTGCGTCTTGAAGGTGGCCTGGGCCTGGGGGAGATTGTGCAGGTAGACCACGCTGCGGCCCCAGTCGCAGGTGTACAGCGTGTTGCCGTACCGCCGGGGCCAGCGCAGGTCGTGCACGAACATGCTCCCGCAGCCACTGCCGCCGCCGTAGTCGGCCAGCGGCGGCATGATCTCGTCGGGGAAGTTCAGGTACAGCGACGGGTAACCGTAGTGGCCTGACTGGTGCAGGTGGCTGAGCCGGATGTCCCATCCACCCCCGTCGTTGGTGTTGTCGCGTGTGAAGAGATTCATGAACGGGTCGACCGATACGTCGACGATGTTCCTCAGTCCCCAGGAGTGGACTTCCATTTCGCTGCCGTCGGGGCGGATCCTCAGGACCCCGCCGCCGCGGCGGGTCATCTGCCGTCCGTCGGCGGCCGTCGCCTCGACGAAACCGAAGTCGCCGACGGCGATGTAGAGCCAGCCGTCGATGCCCATGCGAATTCCGTTGGTGGTGTGGTCGGCTCCCCGCATGTGCAGCTGGTTGGTGGTGATGCCCTTGATCAGGACCTGCTGCCGATCGGCGGTGCCGTCGTGGTCCTCGTCATGAAACACGCTCAGCAGCGGTGGGTGCAGCACCCACAACTTGTGGTTGTCGAAGAACAACCCGCGAGGGTGGTCCATCTTGGCGAACTGGTTGATCTGGTCGGCGGTGCCGTCGCCGTCGGTGTCTCGCAGCCGCAGCACGTAACCCTGGTCGGGTTTCTTGCCCAGCGACCCCTGCTTGTCGACTCCGACGAACACCGTGCCGTCGGCCGCTGCGGCCAGGCAGACCGGGTAGTTCACCTGCGGCGGCTTGGCAAACAGGGTGACGTCGACGTCATCGGGCGCGGTGACGTCGGCCAGCGATGAACTGGGTTGTGTCAGCGCCGTGGGCAACGGCGGCAACTTCTCGGTGCCGGCCTCGAATTCCCAGAAGCTGGCCCACATGCCGTTGCTGGAGCCCAGGAAGCGGACCCGAAGGAATCTGGTTCCGGGGGCGTCGACGGTGTGCGAGACGATCCGCTGGACCTTCTTGTTCTTTGCCCGGCCAACGATCGTCCGCCACTTGGTGCCGTCGGCCGAACTCTGGACCTGGTACCGGTAGGCCGTGCCGGGTTTCTCCCAGTGGATCCGCAGCGACTTGATGTGTTCGACCTTGACCAGTTCGACCTGCCAGGTCTGCCCGGCACTGCCATTGGCCGCGCACCAGCGAGTGCGGGGGTCGCCGTCGATGGCGTGACGGGCGAAGTTGTTCTTGGCCTTTTCTTCGCTGCTGGCCTTGGCCGCGCGTCCGAACGCGACGTTGCCTTCACCGCAGCACTTGGTGACGACGGTTTTGGCCGTGAGGGCACCGGCAGTCGGTGCGACGGCCAGTGCGGCGATCGTGTCGTTGGTCTTCTTGTCGGTCGCCCGGAAGTCCTTCTGTGGATCCCGGCCGCAGGCCCACAGCAGGCCACGGGTCAGCATGTCGAGGTAGGTTGGTTCGACCATCGTCTCGTTGTGGTGTCCGATGGTGGTCGCAAAGACCCGGGCGTCGTGATAGCGGTTGGTCCAGACACAGACCTGGGGCTTGCCGTCGCCGCGTCGCTTGGCATGGGCCAGTGGCGTGGCGGTGTCGAAGAGCTTGATGCTGTGGTACAGCTCGCCCCTGGGCGTGTTCCACGCCTTGCCCAGCCCGCGGGTGATCGGATGATCGGCGATCAGCGGTTCGACCGTGAAGGCGTACTTCGGGCCGTGACCGGGCGACTGCATGCCGCAGAAGCGGAACCAGCCGTCGGTGCCGGTGCGGTAGCAGTGCATGGCGCAGTGGATCAGCACCGCGGGGGTTCCCTTGCGGTGAGGGGCCAGCACCCGCTCGAGCCACTCGACGTCTCTCACGCTGGCGAAACACTCGTTGTGCACGACCACGTCGAATCCGTCGGCCCAGTTCCGGTCCCGGTAGAGCGGAATTTTCGCGTTGGTGCTGGTGCCGCCCTGGTGAGCGACGGTCCAGACGACGTGGGCGCGAGCCGAGACGCCCCGGGTGATGATCTGCTTCTGCCTCGCGTAATCGTGGCAACAGCCGCCGGTGATCAGCAACGCCTTGATCGGCCGGTTCGACGCCTTGGGCTTGTTGGCCGACTTCTCGGCGGCCGGCACTCCGGGGGCACCAAGCAGCAGGGCCAATCCAACCGGTACCAGTGACTTCAACATCAGCAACCTCGTCATCGAGACGGCAGAGACTCGCTGTTGGGGACAACGGTCAATTATCGACGGACCGTGGCGAGAACGGAAGCGGTCAGAAGCCGGATTCAGCCCGTGGCGACCAGCGGCGAATCGACCAGCAGCGTGACGCCCAGGAAGATCAGCAATGCCAGGTGTTCCTTGGCGTGCAGATCCGACTCGTGGGCCGGCAGATCGCGGTGCCAGACGAACTCGTCCAGCCCGCCGGAGACAAGGAAGGCAACCAGGCTGCCCAGCATCACCAACTGGTTGGCCATCACGGCGGCGGCAAACACCAGGGCCAGCGACAGACCGATCGCGACGTGAATGACGTGTTCAGCCAAGCTGACCCGGCGACCGCGGAAGTGGAAGATGCCGTCGAGAGTGGCGTAATACAGGAACGGCAGAAAAGCGACGACGATGATGATCTCACGCATGTTCGCCCGCTCTCGGATCACTTGTCCAAGTCATCCTCTTCGTCCGAATCCGTCTGAATCAGTCGTCGCCCGATCCAGAGCATGATCACCCCGAAGGCGAAGTCCGACAGGCTGCCCAGTCTCATTACCCACCCGGGCAGCGACGCAATCCAGTCGGTCACGTTCGTCACGAGGGCAGGGATCCAGAGCATGGCCAGCGATGTGACCGCGGTCAGCCAGGCCACTGCTCGCACGAACCGCTGGTCGAGCGACCGGCCGGGCGCCGGCTGCATCAGCACCAAAACTCCTATCACCAACCAGGCGACCGCAACCGCGTGAATCAGTGGGGCCTGCCCGAGTAGGTCCGTCAGTGCTTCACCATAACCGGTCGGGTTGACGATACCCACCGGGGCGATGGCCACCAGCATCGTGCCGATAGCGATGGCGAAGGTCGAGCCCTTCATGCCGGATCCCTTGTCGCAGGGGCTGTCGCAGGAGGCCGTTAAGGGAGTCCACCCGGAGGGATTCGAACCCCCGAGCCACGGATGCGACGTCCGACCCGGACCAGCATGGACCTGCGATAGCCTGAAAACGCCGACTCGAAGGGTACAGCAAACCCCGAGAAAACTCGACCAGAGTGGGGTTCGGGTCACACCTGTCCGTTGACCGCCGGATTCGAACCACGCCGCTGGGTGTCGGGCGGTGGGGACCAGAGCGATGAGGGCTGCCTGGTCGTCCTCGTCGTCCTCGTCGTCCTCGTCGATCAACTGCTTGGCTGGCTCGACGGCTCGGGGTCACCGAGAGTTCCGAGTGCATCCGTGGCGAATCGCCAGGGCGATCTGTGTACGCTGAAACAGCTCGGAGCCCTTGGCAACGAGTTGAACGATCACACCTTCACGTGCCCGCATCAACCATCGGCTCGACTGGTCCTGCCAGGCATCCACAAGGAGACCAGCGATGAAGACGTTTGGTGCATTCCTTTCGGCACTCACATTCCTCGCCGTGGCAATTGTCGTTTCAGCACCGGCAGAGGAGGCTCGAAAGCTGAAGGTGCACAGAAAACCACGGTTGGAGACGGGGACGATGGGTGGGGTCGACAATCCCACCAAGGACCAGCTGCTGAAAATGCACAAGAGCCAGTACATTTTTCATGCCCGTGGAGGAAAGCTGACCAGGATCCCGGTGAAGAAAACCTGGTTGCCGAGCGACCCGGGTGACATGAGCCATCAGGAGATCATGGGGCGGCTGGTGATGGCCGATGACGGCACGGTTTACGTGATAGGGCGAAGCAAGGTCTGCAAGTCCACAAACGGCGGACGCACGTGGACTTCGTATCGACATGATGGAAATCGAGGCCGGCTGGCCGGCAAGTGGGGAGCCTACCCGGATCATGTGCCGCTTTTTGTGCAGGTGCTCAAGGATGGGACATTGATCGGGGTGGGAATCCCGCATGCGAAGAGGGGCGAGCAGTACTGGACCAGGCCGGCAGTCGTTTGGACTTCATCCAACGGGGGCAGGAACTGGCGGAAAATAGCCCGCATCGAGCGGCCGACAAAATTCAACGGCATCGAGTACGAATGGTGGTACGCGTCTTATGCGATGCACCGCTTGCCGGACGGCACGCTGCTCTGGCCCGTCCAGCTCCGCAATACCGTCGAGACCGCCCCCCCCTACACAAAGGTCCTGGTCATCTTCCGCAGCTCAGACGGCGGCAAGACCTGGCAGGGCCCCAGTCCCTTCGTCGATTGGGGCAGTGAAGGCGGCATGACCCGTACGGCCTCCGGAAAACTGTTGGCAACCGTGCGCTATCAACGCCGACAACTCCCCACGGATCCGCCTGGCCTCCTCGAGCATCTTGGCAGCAGAAAAACGCAGGCCTACAAGCATGTTTTCCTGATCGAGTCGGCGGATGAGGGCAAGACCTGGTCCAACTTCCGGTTGGTGATGAGTGTTCATGGCCAGTGCTACGGGTTTCCCGCAGCCCTGCCCGACGGGCGGGTGGTGCTGGTTCACACGACTCCCTACGGTCCGGGTCCGCGCGGCAGCCGGGCGATGATCAGCCACGACGAGGGGAAGACGTGGGAAGACGAGGCGTACTACCTGACGTTCAGTGAACCGAGCGGATACAACCAGAGCGTGGTGCTGAAAGATGGCACCATTCTGACCGTCGCAT
>Ga0310120_10000360_pt1 | contig 36549 bp, 27 predicted proteins | sample CB27_AW_983_MG_FD_203506 | JGI IMG/M metagenome (GOLD analysis project Ga0310120, IMG submission 203506) | Marine microbial communities from Western Arctic Ocean, Canada - CB27_AW_983 | ecosystem: Environmental > Aquatic > Marine > Oceanic | place: Canada: Western Arctic Ocean | collected...
TTCAGCTTATCCATGCAGGTGCGGATGCTCGCTTCGCTTTGCTTGGCGGAACATTTGTTGGTGAAGGAGCGTTACTTCGATTTTATGTGTTGCACTGTGTTGCGCTACCGTTAGTGATTGGCTTTTTGATGGCGGTTCATTTTTGGAGGGTCAGGAAGGATGGCGGGATTTCAGGGCCGCTCTAGCGTTCTTGGGCAGTCATAGAATCTGAGTAGCTTGGGGATCGAATTATGAGTTTGATTAAGGAATTTATTAACGTATTCGCGGATCCGCGATTGTTTTTTTTGCTATCAGTAGTTGCTCTGGCAGTAATTGTTTGGAAGCGGGAGGCATTTGCCAGAGATTCCGTAGGTTACGGCCTGATGGCGTTTTTGGCTGTGTTCTTTTTCTTTGGGCTCTTCGATGAAAACTTTGTCCTCATCATTGCCAAGGCAGATAACGTGCCTATTGTGGCACTGATCTTTCTGCTTGTTTTCTTCACTTGGTACTCGATGCGAGAGGCGGTCCGGAACGATCAGAGGCTAGCTGCTGGTGAAGAAGTAATTGAAAAACAGGAATCGGATCGTGTCTGGGTTTGGCCTGACTTGGTATACACCGAATTGATTGCTCTGATTATATGTACCGCGGTTCTCGTTGTTTGGTCGATCGGACTAGAGGCGCCGATTGAACAGCCGGCTAATCCAGCGGCCACGCCGAATCCCTCAAAGGCTCCGTGGTACTTTCTTGGTCTGCAGGAAATGCTTGTGTATTTTGATCCCTGGTTGGCCGGAGTTGTGTTGCCGAGTCTAATTGTTGTGGGATTGATGGCTATTCCTTATGTGGACACGAATCCAAAAGGAAATGGCTACTATACCTTCGCCGAGCGAAAGGCCGAGATTACGATTTTTCTTTTCGGTTTTGTGGTTTTATGGTCATCTCTAATCATTCTCGGAACATTTTTGCGAGGTCCTAATTGGAACTTTTTTGGGCCATTTGAGTATTGGGATGTGCATAAACTTGAAGCGCTGACAAATGTGCAGCTATCCGAGTACGTGTGGGTTTACGGGCTTGGTCAGGCTCTTCCTGAGAACATCTTGCTGAGGGAAAGTGTTGGCATTTTGTTGACGCTTGGATATGTAGCGGTTCTTCCCGTCGTGCTGGCTAAAACATGGTTTCGAAGTTATTTTGAACAACTCGGGCCTGCGAGGTTCTATGTCACAGTGGTGCTTTTTTTGATGATGCTGTCGTTACCGTTGAAGATGCTGAGTCGATGGCTGTTTAATCTTAAGTATGTCGTCTCGATTCCCGAGTACTTCTTTAATATCTGATCACAGACTCATGCCTGATAAAAAAAGCGTCGGACACGCCTATAACGTCGATTTTCTAAATATTGTATTTGCCGCCTCGAGTCTTTTTCTCTTCGCGACGAGCATATGGCTTATATGGGATGATTTTGACAGAGAATGGAAAGGCTACCAGCGTCGTTTCATTGCTCTTGAGTCGGAAGTGACGCAGCTGGATTTGGCGGAAGCCCAATCCGCAGTGGATCAAGAACTTCTCGCGGCGTTGAGCAGCGAACGAGCGAACGCGGAGCAGGAGCTCGCGTCAAATCAAGAACAGGTCGAAGAGTTAGAACGTTTGCTCGGTCGAGTCGAGGCTGATCTTTTTGTTGCCAACCAGAGATATAACTTCCAAAAGGCAAATTATGATGTCGAACGTTATACGTTCGAAGAACAGCAGCAAGAAGACCCGGAAGGAGCGGTCGACAAACGCGCGGAAATCGACGAGATGTACCAGCTCTGGATCGAATTGGGACTGGAAGTTGAATCGCTGAACGGTGAGCGCGACCGGCTACGTTCACGAATTGGCGATTTTACGGACGGGGTTGATTCTGCGGATACGGAGATTCGAGAACTCATTGCCGAGACGGTTCGACTTGAAGAACGTTTAGAAGACTTGGAGATTGACTTTGTAAATGACTATTTGCTCAATGCCCCTCTTTTGGACTTTTTGGCGCCGACCCTTACCGTTCGGCAAACCATCACCCCTGATATTGTCGATGATGTCAACTTTACGCGCGTGCCAAAAATGGATCGGTGCCAGACGTGTCATCTGGCGATTGACCGAGTCGGTTTTGAAGAGTACCCACAGCCGTTTAGTACTCATCCAGACTTGGAAACTTATGTGGGCAGTGGCTCACCGCATCCTACCGGTAGCGCGGGGTGTACAGTCTGCCATGACGGCATGGGACAGTCGATTGGCTTTCTTCATTCGTCACATACACCATCAGACGTAGAGGAGGCCCATCGCTGGGAGGAGGAGTACGACTGGGAGATCCCGCATCTGTGGGATTATCCGATGCTCCCAACTGGAATGACTGAGGCCTCATGCTCGAAATGTCATAAAGACACAGTTTATGTGCCTGAGGCGTCAACGTTGAATGTCGCTTACGGGCTGTACGAACGAGCAGGATGTTACGCGTGTCATAAGACGGCTGGCTTTGAAGACCTTCGAAAACCTGGACCAAGCCTTACGAAGATTGGCGCGAAACTGACCCCGGAATGGGTGTCGACATGGATAAGAGATCCCCGAGCTGTCAAGGAAAGCACGTGGATGCCTAGGATTTGGTATAACTCGAACACCAGTTCCGATGAGGACGCTCGCCGAAATGAAGCCGAGATTGATGCCGTAGTAGCTTATTTATTCGAGCATGCCGAGGCACACGAATTTGCAACTGATTTTCCGCGTCAGGGTAACGCTACACGTGGTGCAGAGCTTGTGGAGTCGGTGGGCTGCCTAGCGTGTCATATTACCGACGACCAATCACGGCTGGACGCGGGACCGAGACGGACATTTGGGCAACCTCTCCAGAACATTGGCAATAAGACCACATATGAATGGCTTTACGACTGGGTGAGGGACCCCAGGCACTTTAGCGAAGGCACTTACATGCCGGACCTTCGTTTGACAGATCGCGAAGTCTCTGATGTGGCTGCCTATCTTAGTAGTCTTTCCGGACCAACAGGTACCGCGCCGAAGGCGACGTACGATGGTCCGTTCGTTGCCGAAGTGCTATTCGATTATGCCAGGTCTTTTTTGCCTTCAACTGAAGCTCGTGAATTTGTTAATGGAATGACCAGCGACGAACAGCAACTCGATTTGGGGCGCAGGGTGATTGAACGTTACGGATGTTTCAGTTGTCACGATATTCCTGGTTTTGGCGGCGACACTCAACCAATCGGAATTGAGTTGACGGAAGAAGGCAGCAAGCTTCTTCCGAGACTTGATTTTGCTTTCGTGCATGACATTCCACATACAAAGGTCGATTGGTTTAAGGAGAAACTGAGAGATCCGAGGGCCTTTGACCGGAGTCGCGTACTGCAACCTCTCGAAAAACTCAGAATGCCTGATTTTGATTTTAGCAAGGAAGAGATCGACATTTTTACGACAGCAATAATGAGCTTTCAGACCAACCTCCAACCTTTGGCAGCGCAAGTTTTGGGGTCGGCACGGCAGGACGCGCTCCGCGATGGCAGAAATCTCGTGCGGCGCAGAAATTGTGTCGCATGTCACGAAATAGAGGAGGATGGGGGTGATTATGTTGGTCTGGTGTCAGATCCTTCATTGGCACCTCCGATGCTGACACCTGAGGGTTCCAAGGTGAAGCCGGAATGGCTCTACGCCTTTTTCAAAGAGCCGATCACGATTAGACCGTGGCTGGACGTGCGAATGCCGACTTTTGGACTTGAAGATGAGCATTGGAACACGGTGTTGGATTATTTCTCTGCGATTTCTGAGACGGTGGGGCATTTCAGGACCGACCCAACCATAACGCTGAGTGACGTTCCAGCGGAGGGCCAAGAGTTATTCGAACTATTGAGATGCCAGCAATGTCATGTGCTTGATTCCATCCCGGATGATCAACCGAGCGACAATCTGGCGCCTGATCTCAGAATGGCCTCAGAGAGACTTCAAGCAGACTGGATTCTGGAATGGCTTCGTGAGCCGTTAGCGATCCAACCAGGGACTCGAATGCCAATGCTGTGGACTGAATTGCCGCAATCTTTTTATCCTCAATTTGACCAAAACGGAGAACGGCAAATTCTAGCCATACGCGACTATTTGCTCACTTTTCGTGGAGGACCCAGCCCGTTACGGAGAGGCAATTAGGTCAGAACGGTGGCCAGCCGAAGCCCCATAGAGCAAGTAAGTAGTGACGGTCTGAGGAAATTAAGGAACTCGCGCGAATTGCCCTAGGACCTGACGGGAGTTTTCGAATCTAGCTCCTGCGGTTCGCATTTGGGCAAGGGCCTTGTCAGAGTCGCCTTCAGTATTTTCGACCGCAGCCGAAGCATCTGTCAGTAGCACCGCATGAAAACCCAACCGCATAGCATCTAGAACTGTGTGGAGAACACAATAATCTGTCGCTAAACCTCCGACGTAAATAGATCTCGTGCCCCTAAGCGACAGTTCATCAGCAAGACAATGGCCATCTTCTGCCGAGGTCTCAAATGCAGAATAGCCGTGACTGTTTGAAGACACGCCTTTGTTGATGACTACGGTATTCTCCGGCAATCGTAACGACTCGTAAAATTGAGCTCCATGGCTCCCGGCGATGCAATGAGTCGGCCAGGGACCACCATTTTCAGTGAATTGAACCGAGTCTTTAGGGTGCCAATCCCTAGAGGCGAAAATTGGCAGGTTCGCCTTAATCGCTGCTGAGACCAAAAGGCAAATTGGCGTGACAATCTGTTCCGCGTTGGGTACGGCTAGGCGGCCGCCTGAGAAAAAGTCATTCTGCAGATCGATCAGAAGTAAAGCGGATTCTTGAGTGGTCATTTCGCCTGATAGATTACCATCGTAGGAATGGAACCGGCACTAGCAACGGATCTGTATCAGCTTACGATGGCTGGAGGGTACTATTCTGAAGGTCGGTTGAGTCGAGCTTCGTTCGAGTTGTCTGTACGAGATTTAGCCATGAACCGCGGCTATTTTGTGGCTGCAGGTCTAGAATCGGCGCTTGATTACTTGAGTGATTTATCTTTTTCTCAGGATGAGGTTCAGTTTCTTAGAACGCTACCGAATTTGAGTGGCCTCCCAGCTTCATTTTTTGATGAGTACCTCAGGGGCTTTCGCTTTCGGGGAGATCTGTGGGCGGTTCCCGAAGGCACCCCGATGTCCGCGAGAGAACCAGTGCTTAGGGTGACGGGAAGATTGCCGGAAGCGCAGATTGTAGAGACAGCACTGTTGTCCATTATCCTTCATCAATCCGCAGTTGCAACGAAGGCTGCTCGGATAGTCGAGTCTTCGATGGGACGCCAGGTTTTTGATTTTTCGGCACGGCGTAGCCAGGGGGTAGAAGCGGCAATCTTCGCATCGCGGGCCGCATTTCTTGGTGGCTTGGCCCGGACATCGAATATTGAGGCCGGACATCGATTCGGTATACCAATCGCTGGCACTATGGGGCATTCGTGGGTCATGAGCCATGAGACAGAGATCGACGCGTTTAAGCACTATCTGGCTATATACGGTGATCAATCGATTTTGCTCGTGGATACCTACGACACTCTTTCGGCGGTGAAACAGATTGTGGCGGCCGGTTTAAGGCCAGCCGGGATTCGGCTAGACAGTGGTGAATTGTTGCAACTCAGCAACGAGACAAGACGACTTCTCAACGCGGGGGGGCTTGAGCACACAAAGATAGTTGCGAGCGGTGACCTGGACGAATATCGAATCAAAGAACTGATTACTATGGATGCACCAATTGACGTTTTTGCCGTTGGAACTAACCTCGTCTCTCAAGGAATGAACCATTCGCTAGCCGGCGTCTATAAACTGGTTGAGATTGAAAATAATGGGGAATGGGTCCCGAAGTTGAAGCTAAGCCCTGGGAAATCTACGCTTCCGGGAAGGAAACAGATTTGGCGCCGCAGTGAAGGAAGAGACGAAATACACGACATGCTGGGGTTAGCGAACGAAGACGGGACCAGAAAAGGCGAGGCGCTACTTCGATGCGTGATGCGAGACGGACAGCGAGTTGATCGACGCAAACCGCTTTCGGAATTGCGAGATAGAACGGCTAACTTGATTCGATACCTTCCGAAAGAGATACGAAATATTACGGATCCAAAGCGAATTCCGATGACGGTCAGTCAAAGCCTTCTGGATTTGACGGAGGGCCTGCGTAAATCTCTAGCTTGCAGTTCAAGGGTAAGCAAATAAAGTAACGAGGTCTCCGCTGGCGCCTTCGCTTGGAGGTCGAAGAGAGACACAGTTTGAGTCTCTTGTGCGTTCTAACTAATCGGGGACATGCCGTGCCATTTTTGCAGGCAGGTCATTGAAGCTAGAGGTATCACAGCCGACGATGTTACGATTGAAAGAGTCTGAATGCGGACAGTTCTAATGTGACTGTTCTTGAATATCTCTGGAGTTTCGCTTCGGATGAGGGAATAGAGTAGATGGGTTCGAGTGAGCATTTCTTTTTGCCGAACAGGTTGACTAACTCCATGTCAGAGCTTTTTTCTGAATGGGATCGCAGCAACAGAATGCGGCGGCTTTGGGAGCGGGATACGTCTGTTTGGACAGAGACGGATGAGGATCGCTGGCTCGGATGGTTAGAACAAGAAAGCACCGACGAGCAACTGAGTTCACAGCTAGTAGTGTTGTGTGAATCTGTCGCGAAGGAGAGATTCGCATGCGTCGCTTTGCTCGGAATGGGCGGATCCAGTCGAACGGCTGAAGTATTACGTTCAGTCTTTGAACCCAATAGCAGTGTCAAGTTTCAGATCTTGGATTCCACTGAGCCGGCTAGTATTCGAGCATTCGAAGATTCAATCAATTTGAAACGGACACTGTTTGTCGTTGCGAGTAAATCTGGATCGACATTGGAAACCGATCTTTTTGAACAGTACTTTCATCGTAGAGTAGAGGAAGAGCTTGGCAAGCAGGCTGTCGGGTCACATTTTGTCGCGCTAACGGACAAAGATTCACCGCTCTACAAGCGAGCGATACGAATGGGATACAGGCAAGTATTATTGGGGAACGCAACTATCGGGGGACGCTTTTCAGCCTTGTCCGTTTTCGGCCTTCTTCCAGCTGCTGTAATGAGTCTCAACGTTCAGGCTCTTCTCTTTAGTGCGAAGCAAATGATGAAATCGTGTGGGCCAGATGTCGAAGTGGAAGATAATCCAGGCCTCCGGCTCGGTGTTGCGCTTGGAGCGGCTAGTCGTCATGGAATGGACAAGATAACGCTCGTCGTCTCGCCAGCAGTTTTAGGTTTTGGCGGTTGGATTGAACAGTTATTGGCCGAATCGACAGGAAAGTCAGGTGTCGGTCTGATACCGGTAGCCAGTGAAACACTTGGCGCTCCTGAGGTATACGAGAGTGATAGATTCTTTGTTGTTATTCGACTGGCAGAGGAGCGAAATTTTCAAAAGGACAAGTTGAAGAGACTTGAGCGGTCCGGCCATCCTGTCGTCTCATTTGTCTTGGACGGCCGGTACGATCTAGGTGCGGAGTTTTTTCGATGGCAAATCGCGACCGTAGTTGCGGGCTCAGTGCTCGGTATCAACCCTTTTGATCAACCCGATGTGGAAGCAAGTAAGCGCGAGACTATTCGTTCGCTCAAAGATTTCGACACGCGCCGAAAGGTCAGCAGCCATGAGCCAATCGTGCAGACTGAATTCGAAGGAGGAGTCATCTCGGTTTACGCGGATGAAATGGAACGTCAGGTTCTTGCTAACAGAGGAGGGCAAGATAGTTTGAAGAGAGTTATATCAGCCCACTGTGGACGATTAAGACCAGGAGATTATTTTTCTGTCATGGCATACCTCCGAGCGAACGACGCCTACAACGAAAAACTGCAGCTTCTCAGACATTTCGTGAGGGATTCAATACGTGTAGCCACGATAGTGGGGTTTGGACCGGGATTGCTTCACTCGACTGGACAGTTATTTAAAGGTGGTCCACGAAATGGTGTGTTTATGCAGATTACTTGTCGGGATGTTCGCGACATAGCGATTCCTGGACGCGGGTATAGTTTCGGGGATGTAAAGAAGGCTCAATCAGAAGGTGACATGAAAGTTCTTCGAGAAAGAGGGCGGCGTGTGATTCGAGTTCATGTTGATGGACCGATTCTTTCTGGATTAACGATATTGGCGGAAACCTTTCGGAACGCGACCAGCGCGCTCGGTTTCGAGCGCTAACTTCCGCTCCATCGAGGCGGACGCTTTTGTAGGAATGCGAGAACACCTTCTTTGAAGTCGTTGCTGGTATAACAAGTTTTGATCAGGTCGTGGCCAATCGCCGGATCGATTCGGCGGTGTTCTTGGACGCGGCGGATCATTTCCTTGCTAGCGCGAATAGTCAAGGGTGCGTTAGCCGCAATTGTTTCGGCTATCTGTTTGACGGAAGCATCCAGCATGTCGGGTTCGACCACTGAAGTGATAAAACCTGCGGCTTTTGCGTCGTCGGCATCGAATAGGCGTCCTGTGTATAACATTTCTTTGAGTAAGGTTGGACCAATAAGATCAAGAAAGCGCGCATAATTCGAAGCGGAAAGACAGTTGCCTAATGTGCGAGCAATTGGAACACCGAATCGAGACCGGTTGCTACAGATCCGGAGGTCGCAAGCCGCAGCGATGGCGCAGCCTCCGCCGACAGCAATACCGTCGATTTCAGCAATAGTAGGCTTATTGAGGTGTTCGAGCTTGTCCAGCACGAGGTCAATACGTTGTTCGTAGGCAATTCCATCATCCGGTTCCGTAAAAGCCTGAAACTGAGTGATATCCGTTCCGGCAACGAAGGCCTTCGACCCAGTTCCCCGAAGAACAACAACGCGGATTTCGGAGGAGCCGTTAATCGCTTCACAATACTCAAGTAGGCTGTCATACATGGCCCAAGTAATTGCATTGAGAGCGTGTGGACGATTAAACGTGATGGTCCCTATTTTTTGATCGTGTTCAAAGAAGATGTCTGAGGTCGACACGAGATAGTCTCCTGGAAAAAGATGAAATGAGGAAATGAATTAATGAGACATGCGCTCGAAGGGATAAGAGTACTTGACATTACACAGGTAATGGCCGGTCCGTACTGCGCGATGTTGCTTTGTGATATGGGTGCTGACGTGATCAAAGTGGAGGCTCCAGCAGGGGACTCATCGAGACGAATGGCTGGTGGGAGCGGTTCCGATAGTCCGGCATTTAATGCGGTCAACCGGGGAAAGCGTGGCATCGTTATCAATCTGAAGTCTACAAGTGGTCGTAACACTTTGAAAAGACTTGCTTCCAAGTCGGATATTCTGATCGAGAACTATCGGCCTGGTGTGATGGGGAAACTCGGACTTAATTATGAGGAAATCAGGAAAATCAATCCCCGCTTAATCTATGCGTCTATCTCAGGATACGGCCAAACCGGACCATCGCGTGACAAAGGTGGATTTGACTTGATCGCTCAGGGCGTCTCGGGCTTAATGTCGGTTACTGGGGAATTTGGAGATCGACCAGTAAAAATCGGCGTTCCTCTGACGGATTTAGGCGCAGGGCTCTTTGCAGTATCTGGGATTTTGGCCGCCTTATTCTATAGAGAGCGAAGCGATCGAGGTCAGCACATCGATACATCATTGGTTGACGCTGGCATTGCATTGTCGGTTTGGGAGGCGACAGAGTTTTTCTCTAGTGGAGTCTCCCCGAGACCGCTTGGCTCTGCTCATAGAATGAGTGCCCCCTATCAAGCTATTAAATGTTCGGATGGTTTTATTACATTGGGAGCTGCCAATGATCGTCTATTTAAACGGCTTTGCGCTGTTCTTGGACACCCAGAGTGGGCACAGGAATTGCGATTTTCGAGCGATTCCAGGCGTGTAGAACAGAAAGAAAATCTTGCTGAGAAGATTCAGTCGGTTACCGGAGGGAAGTCACGGGCATATTGGTTAAGTCTTTTGGAGTCTGAGGATATTCCGTGTGGGCCAATCAATGACTATGCGGAGGTTTTTAAAGATCCACAGGTTTTGTCCCGAGAGCTTGTCGTAAAAACGAATCACCCCACCCTCGGACAGATTTCAACTTTGGGCACACCGCTAAAACTGTCAGAGACTCCGTTGAAACCTGGACAACCCGGACCGCTGTTGGGACAGCACACAGACGAAATACTTAGCGGCTTAGGTTTTACTAGAGAGGAAATCATTACTCTTCGTACGTCCGGGGCGATAGGCTAAGAAGAAATGGAGGAGAGCTTGTGCGCGCTCATTTGGTAGCAGTGATTCCTGGGGATGGCATAGGAACGGAGGTGGTGCCAGAAGGGATTCGTGTTCTTAGTGCGGCCGGACGTAGATATGGATTTTCTTTGGAATGGAGATATTTTGACTGGAGTTGTGAACAATACAAAAAATCTGGAAGTATGACTTCAGGAAGGGGTATTGAGGAACTGCGATCCTCAGACGCGATCTATCTGGGTGCGGTGGGATATCCAGGAGTCGAAGACCATGTCTCCTTATGGGGATTGCTGATTCCGATCCGGAGAACCTTTGACCAATACGTTAATTTGCGTCCGGTACGACTTCTCGAGGGTATTAAAAGCCCCCTTTCCGAAAGGGATCCAGACGAGATTGATTTTGTGATCGTTCGTGAGAATACGGAAGGAGAGTATTCTGAAGTCGGTGGGAAAATGTTCGCTGGAACGGATTCGGAGTTTGTCGTTCAACAGTCAATTTTCACGAGGCGTGGGACGGATCGAATCATACGATATGGATTCGAGCTGGCGTCTCGGCGAAAGAAGAAACATTTGACGTCAGCAACTAAATCAAACGGAATAATCCACAGTATGCCGTATTGGGATGAACGATTCGTAGAGATGTCAAAGGCGTATCCTGACGTTAAAACAGACCAATATCACATTGATATTCTTTCGGCGCATCTAGTGCAGCATCCAGACTGGTTCGATGTCATTGTCGCCAGTAATTTATTTGGTGATATCCTCTCAGATATTGGCCCGGCTGTAGCAGGGTCGATCGGTATAGCACCAGGTGCAAATATCAATCCAGACAGGACAAATCCTTCCATGTTTGAACCTGTGCATGGGTCGGCTCCAGATATCGCGGGACAAGGGATCGCCAATCCGATTGCTCAGATATGGACAGGAGCGATGATGCTCGAGCATTTGGGCGAGCTTGATGCCTCAGTTGGAATCGTAAAAGCTATTGAAGCGCACGTCTCTACAGGTGAGATCTTGACTCCGGATCTCGGGGGCGAATCAACAACCGCTGAAGTAGGTGAGGCGATAGCAGAGCGTGTAAGTTTCGTCCGTTAATAGTGTAGCGAGGCAGCCTAACAGCGATTGGCGAGTTTGACGGGAATCAAAACTAAACGAAGTCAATAATTTCGGTATCGCTTGATAGAGAGGGAATTAGGAGCCGTGATATTAGGATGATGGAGAAAAATTTGGAAGCGAACCGCCAGACGAGATTAATGCCTTCGAAATCTGCTTATGTAGGTGAATCTGATTGACTGGAGTAGGAAGAAGTTGGCTCAGAACTGTCAGTGAGTCTTCTAGGCGGGTCCCAGATTCCAGTGAACTAAGAATATCTGTTGCGGATTTTCTTATTCGACTAATTGCCTGTTCGCATACAAGGTGAGCCAATAATGTCGAAAAGCCGGTAATTGATGTGTTTCTGGTCAGTTCAAGTTTGATCGCACGAAGCACAGTTGATTCAATGGCGAAAAATTCAATAGCGATGGTCGCAAGATTTGATAGATGAAATTGTAGGTCATTTTCAAGTAATCGTGTTGTGTCGTAGGTGCTTGTGAGTTGCTTAAGGCATTTCTGATAGACAGCTCTGGTGCGAGCAATTGTTGGATAGAGTGATTGTGCTCGTGACAGTTCTGGTGAACAAACTGGAAGGTCATGAGGTGGTACCCACTGTGGAAACTCGATAGTTTTATTCTTGAGGCGCTTGAGTATCGATTTTGAAATTGACAGCCTGCAAATCTCACTAGTGCCCTCGTAAATTCTCGTAATGCGAGAATCACGATACATCCTCGCAGCAGGGTAATCCTCGCTGTAGCCATTCCCTCCGAAAATCTGAAGAGTTTCATCAGAAAGCTCATTGTATGTCTCGGAACCGAACACCTTTGAAATCGCACATTCGACCGAATATTCGGCAAGCGTCGTCAATTTGGAATCTAGTTGCTGATGATCGGAGTGGTCGACTCCTTGTAACGCCTCATAAACCAATCCAGCTGTTCGGTACGCCATGGACTCACAGGCGTATGTCCTAGCCGCCATATCAGAGAGCTTCGCTTGGATAAGTCCGAAATTGACCAATTCAGTACCAAACTGCTTTCTCTCGCATGCGTATTCAGTCGCCGTAGCTAGTGCTTTTTTTGAGGTGCCAGCACAGTTCGCGGCCATCTTCATGCGTCCTAAATTCAAAGTACACATCGCAACTCGATGTCCTTTGCCGATCTCGCCAAGCACGTTGTCGACAGGAATAAGGACGTCTTCGAGGGTTAATGAACAAACGGAAGAACCATCTAATCCTAGAAGCTTCTCGTGTTGACCGATTGTCAAACCGGTAGTCGCTCTTTCAAGCAAAAAGGCTGTAAAGTCCGTTCCATTTACTTTTGCAAATAAAATGAAAAGATCAGCCCAACCGGCATTTGTAATCCATTGCTTATTGCCGTTGACAACGTAGTGAGTATTAGCCTCATTAAGAAACGCTGTGGTGCGGATGTTCATAGCGTCAGACCCTGAACTTGGCTCTGTCAGAGCAAAGGCGGCGAGCATTGTTCCGTTCATACAGGAGTCGAGGTATTTTTCCCTCTGACCATTTGTTCCAAAATTGACAAGGGGTAACGTTCCAATACCCTGATGTGCAAAAACAGTCGAGGCGAGACCACCGAGCCAAGAGCGTGTTTCACTCATTCCGGCGATCGCCAACAAGTTCATGCCAAGCCCGCCGTGTTCTTCTGGGACTTCCGCCATGAAAATACCCAAGGCCGCGGCTTTACGGAAAAGTGAGCGGATGACGCCCTCATCGCGGCGGTCGATCTCGTCGAATTTAGGCACGACCTCTTGTACGGCAAACTCTTGAATTGACCGCATCAAAAGGCGTTCTTCTTCACCCATGTCGTCAGGAATTACAACATTGAGTGGTTCGGTTTCTCGAAAAAGAAAGGAACTGCCACCTGTGTTAGAAGCCATACTGATGGATAGATGGATGATCGAGAAAAGCCGATGTCTTCCTGAAAGTCTACAAGGGGTGCAGTTAAACAAATGTTCTTGGTAGCGGGGGGGGGATTTGAACCCCCGGCCTTTGGGTTATGAGCCCAACGAGCTACCAGACTGCTCCACCCCGCGCCAGTAAGCGTAAAGTCATATATTATCATGACTTAGTGGTGTGGTCCATAGCTTGAGACCGTTGAATCCGTCGGATCTCCTTTGTTGTGGAGTAGGAAAAGTTTTTCTCCTGGGCTAATCAATCCGAGTTCTTCGCGCGCAATAAATTCGACGGCGTCTGAATTCTTTTTGAGTGAATGAACAATTCTTCGAAGTCGATCGTTTTCGGATTTCAAGCGAGAGGTTCCATTAAGAAATTCGATGTTGGCGCGGCGCGCCACTAGGGAGGCGAATAGCCCACGTTCACCAATCAAAGCGTTTGCAAGCAAGACTGACAATAAGAAAGTCAAGAATAGCCGGAGGGCACTGGAGCCATTCGGAAAGGTGAGCGTAGTTTTGGGCTTCCGGTGCGCGTTATGTCTATTTCGTTGCTGGGGCATATCGAGGTTTTCGTCCGGCAACTAATCCAGCTTTGTGGAGTAGCCACATACCACTATCTAATAAATTTCGGTCAGTGTGTCGAGCTAGATTAGTGCCGCTAGAGTTTTTATTGAAGTTTTCTAGCAGTTTTATCAGAGACAGGCTAGGAAGAGAATGGAGGATATTGTGACAACAGTCGAATGTGTCCTTGCAATAACTAGTGCGCCTAAATCGCTTGATGTGATCCCTTTTGTAGAGGAACTTGTCAAGTCTAGATTGGCCGCATGTGTGAAAGTCTTGCCAGCGGGTATCTCGGTTTTCTGTTGGAAGAATAAATTCGAAATTGAACATGAACAAATCGTTGTTATCAAGACAACGGTTTCTCGCGTGAAAGAACTGGAAAAACGAATTCAACTATTTCATCCAGACGAGGTTCCGGAATTTATAGTACTTCCGATCATTGGCGGAAATGCAGATTACTTGAAATGGATTGAGGAATCGACAGCGTCCCTCGACTGAAGAATGGAGCGGATTATTTCTCGAATCTTCCGACTGCGAGTGACAACGAGAAACCCAACAATGAGAAAATCGCAGCCGAACCTAATTCCTGGAGTGACGGAAAGACATTGACTTCTTTGTAATAACGAGGGTCAACTTCAAGCAGCATGTCAGTCGTACTAATTAACTCACCTCGGACCAGATCTCCGAGTTTTGGCGGCGCGAGTTCGGTAAAGGGCCAGAGTGAAATAATCGCTCCAAGTAAGAGCCCGAAGAGGAATCCGAATGTTTGACGTCGATATTTTTCCATGAGTATTTTGACGAGATTGCTAATGCCAAATATTCCGAGCACGACACCTACGCCGAATGGAAACAGGATAGCCACCGATTCCGTGAGTGCGGTCCATTGGCGGTCTTGAAATACTTTCGACGCGACTGAAATAGCATCGACAACGGTCCGGTATTGACCCAGAATAAGAAGAATGTAGGCACCCGACAGACCGGGCAAAATCATCGCTGCTCCACCAAGGATGCCAGCAGAAAAAAGTAAAACATATTGCGGTGAAGTCCCACTTGCCATCGGCAGAATACGACTTGGGTCAATTACTTCAAGGAATGCCATGGTTGCGAAGGCGATGGTCGCACAGAGAACTGCGGTTCGATTAGCCGGTTTGGCCGCGTGCCATAAAAGGGGAAGTCCGCCTAAGGTTAAGCCAAGAAACAAGCTATACATGGCCACGGGCTGTCGATCCAGCATGGACCCGAGTAAAGGTGCAAGTAGCGCGACAGCAGATACTGCAGAAACTCCAACGGTTACCAATACTAGAAGCTGATGTTTTTCGATTCTCGAGGTGGTTAGATCCGCAACGCTATTGACTAACTGAGGGTACACACCACACGCTAGCAACATGGTTCCCCCGGAAAGTCCAGGCACCAGATTGGCTGTCCCCATGAGGCTGCCGGCTACAATCGTTCGAATTATGGCCGCTGCGCTATAGGGACCAATTGACTCCTTAATCTCGCTTTTCCAGAGTTTATTGGTCATATGCGGACTTAGGGAAAGTCTAATCCTACTTTAGATGGCAATACGCTTCTGGAATTGAAGTTGGATAACGCTGGCGTGCAGCATTAAGAATTGACTGTCAGTTCAGTTTGAGCATAGGCCGAGTGACGTTCTCGGTGGCTGGGCCCATATATTTCTGCGAAGCGGAGAACACAACTAAGGCTACTATTTGCCGTGAAGCAATCTGTCCCCTTCATTACCTTTGGTGTCGATTTGCTTCTTTATTCTGGTGGAGATTATTTTGATGGCGAGATATGTGACCGGTAGATCGGAGACGATTGCTGAGTCGAGAAGCGAGCTCTATCTTTTGCTTGAAGATGCCATAGGGTATTCATTTTCTGATCGAGCCCTACTTGTACAGGCATTGACCCATCGCTCACGTGCACATGAGGATCAGAGCAATGTAGATAATGAGTCTTTGGAGTTCTTGGGTGATGCTGTTTTGGGGTTGGTCATCGCGGATTGGTTATTTCGCGAATTTCCAATGCGTGACGAGGGATGGAAATCGAAGATGAAGGCACTTCTTGTTGCGGGGCCCACATTGGCTGCTATCGGTAGTGAACTTGGGCTCGGTCGATACCTTTTGCTTGGGAAGGGCGAAGAAAAGACAGGTGGGCGACAAAAGCCATCAATGATTGCGGATACTTTCGAGGCTGTGGTTGGTGCTATCTACTTGGACGGAGGAATGGAAAAGGTTGTTACGTTGATTCATAAAGTATTTGCTGTTTCATTTGAAAAGATCGGAGAAGATCATATCGATTTAACGGAAACGACTAGAGACTGGAAATCCTCGCTTCAGGAATGGGCGCAAGCACGAGGGCAGGCTCTCCCGAGATATAGGCTGTCGGGTCAATCGGGACCAGATCATCAGAAGGAATTCTCGGTGGAAGTGCTACTAGATAATGGCGCGGTTGGGAGAGGCGAAGGGCATAGCAAAAAAGAAGCAGAGCAACACGCTGCGAGAAATATTCTGCGTGAGTTAGGCGAAACAAGCCAGAGCGTTTGAATCTCTAAAATAGAATCTCATTAATCAATCTCTACTAGCTCCCAAGATTTCTTAGCTGGAGACTGCTCGGAGAAAGGCCTAATCGATTGAGCTGGAATGTCATTGTCAAATAAGTGACTAGGTAAATGGGGTATGCGGGAAACGGCGTAGTGGCGAACTTCTTTCTTTAGGTCAGCTTCGCTTGGAGGGACAGATCGCATGTGCAATCGAACCCAAAGCCTCATAATTGGGTCAGCAAAACAATACTGCTTTCGGTGAACGGAAACTAAGTCCACGTCCTCGAGCCACAATAGATAATCTCTCGTTGAACCTGGTGTTCGCCCAATTCGAAGCGCGACCTCCGTCAGGGTAAGGGGTTCCTCTGCAGCCAGAATAGCAAGGATCGCCTTTAGAGAACCGTGACCACGGGAGCGATGCAAACGAAGTTCATAGGAGAAGCGACAGTTCGAATAAATTGTGGACCCTGGCCTGAGTTGAGATGACAGAAGTTCGAGAATATTCCAATCAGACAATGATTTGGCAATGTGGAGTTGTCGAATAAGTGGTTCAAGATAACTGGGGCGACCATCCGTTAGAGAGTGCAGAATTTGGCCAATTTCTCTGAGTTCAGGAGAATCGGTCCTGACATCTTGTTCTTTTAGCTGCTCGATTACTTCACTCGGAGATAAACCGGAATGTTGAATCAACTCGAAGTTGTCAGGAAGTTCGCGAAGTAAATGATGGACTCGATGTGCGTACCGGCTCGAAAACACAAAATGATTAGGTGAAGATAACACCGCGTCCAAAAATCTCTGAAAGCTGTCTCTCAAACCAGGAAAATTCTCAAAGGTTCGAAGCTCAAGAATTTCATCTATTACAAATGTTGGTGGATTTTTATTGCTGCTCTTTGTCTCAGTAAAGAATCTCAGGAGCCTTTCGAACGTGTCACGAGGTGTACTTCGATCAGATGGCTTGAACCGCAGATCGTTCGGCGATGAATATGGTGAAGTGCTCAGAATGGCAGAATAAAAGAGCTCTGGAGTGGACGTAGTCCGTTCCGCGTCAATATATTGGCAGTTAGCTTGACCCAGACGATTAACAATCCGCATTAGGATAGACGTTCGACCGCTGCCGCAGGGACCGACGAGACATGGTACTCTATGCGGAATGGCTTCAAGCGCAGAAATAATTCTCGTTTCTGCGTACGAACTATTTGGGGTGTTATCGGTTGGCATCGATCTCGTGCTCTGAGTGGTTTCCAGAACTTACGCAAGGACAGGGTGTTTTGTCAATCCACAATTGATCCGGTCCCATAAAGAGTTCAAACGTCATAGTGCAGGTTTCGCCTTTTTTTGGACTTCGGCACCGATTAGTGCGTCTCTGAAACCAGTCTGGTATTATCGATTTTTTTGGATGGACAAGAATGTCGTCAACGAAAAATCTTGCGATTGTCGGGGCTCAATGGGGGGACGAAGGAAAGGGGAAAATCGTCGACCTTCTCGCCCGGAACTTCCGAATAGTTGCACGATTTCAGGGAGGTCATAACGCGGGCCACACCGTAATCGTCGATGGCAGCCAGTTTGTTCTTCATCTGATTCCATCTGGAATTTTGCATCCAGGTGTGGTTTGTGTGATAGGGAACGGGGTTGTGATCGATCCGGCCGCCCTCTTTGCAGAACTCGACCTACTGTCCGAACAGGGAATTGATACCGAAGATCGAATCCTGATCAGCGATCGGGCTCATCTCGTTTTACCATATCATCGGGACTTGGAAAAGTTGGCAGAGACAAGAAGAGGTGTAAACCGTATCGGTACGACGTCTCAAGGTATAGGCCCAAGTTATGAGGACAAGATTAGCCGACATGGAATTAGGATAGGTGATGTGGTCGGAGCAATTTCTACCTCGCGATTGAAGGCTGCTGTAAGAGGAAATGTTGAGGCTTGCAATCGTCTCATTGAAGCGGATGAGGATTCAGAGGAATGGAGTGCGGTGTTAGACACAGTGGTACGACTTGGGCCCAGATTGGCGCCAATGGTGACTGATGTTTCCACGTACTTAGACAACGCAATGAGAACGGGGAAATCGATTTTATTCGAAGGCGCACAAGGGGCGATGCTTGACGTAGACCATGGCACTTACCCGTACGTGACCTCGTCAAATTCGACTACCGGTGGAATTTGTACTGGACTCGGAGTTGGACCGCGTGCGATTAATGGAGTGCTTGGAATCGTAAAGGCGTACACCACTCGTGTGGGTGCAGGACCGTTCCCAACGGAGTTAGTTGAGGGTGTGGGCGATCAACTTCGAGTCTTCGGGAGTGAATTTGGTGCCACAACGGGGCGGCCAAGGCGTTGTGGATGGTTTGATTCGGTCATTGCCAGACATGCAGTGCGTGTGAACGGAATAGATTCTTTGGCTTTAACAAAACTCGACGTTCTTGATGAATTCGAGGAAATTTATATTTGCACCGGTTACAAATGCGGCGGTTCTATTCTCACGAGTCCACCTGCAAACATTGACCAGTTGGCGAGCTGTGTCCCAGAGTACGAAGCAATTCCCGGATGGTGTAATGAGGCCAAGACGTCTGGGATTCAAAATGACAAGGAACTTCCTTCGGCCGCCCGATACTACCTAAAGCGGGTAGAAGAGTTAACAGGAGTGCCAATCAGTATCGTTTCGACTGGCGCCGAGCGGTCTGAGACGATTATTAGGTCGGGGTCCTTGGTAGCTCCTTGGCTCACATAGTCTTGATCAATTGGTCCTTGAGTTTGCTGTTCTGGGTCGAGTTGAATTCGCTCTGTTGGTCTGACTTTATGACTTCATAAGGATGATGCGAGGATTTGTGGATTGTTGCATGGAACTTGTTTTTTGATTGCGGAGCCTCTGAACAAAAGATGCGGAGACGATTCGTTGTAACCCGCAGCAAATGGACCAAGGTGCAATGACTTATCTCTGCGAAGAGTTATTGAGGGGGACAGATTGATAAGAGTCTCGAGGCGCAGTGACCCGTGGAATAGGTTTCAGCGCGCCTAGCCATGGAGTTTTCGAAGTTCGGAAGACTACTGGCCAAAAGACGGTTTAGCACGGGTATCTTCATGATCGCTGTCTCGCTCTTCTGGTCTCTGACTGGTTGCAGCGTGATTGACCGTAGCTCCGATGTGTCGGAGGTTGAGTTCTTTCTTGTCCGCGCCGATGAACTGCTAAGGGAAGTGTGGTCGAATCAGCGGCGGGCTGAATGGGTGAACGACGCGTATCGATCCGAAGATACTATCGCATTGGAGAATCGAGCCAAATCTGAGCTTTTTCGGGTAGGTAGAGAGCTTGGAGTGGAAGCTTCAAATCTGCTGGACTCGGACCTGCCTAAACTCTCACAAAGAAGATTGGAATTGCTTCGGAGCTCGTTTTCTACTTCCTCTCATTTGGAACCTGTCAAGCAGCAAGAATTCGTAGCATTGCAAAGACAACTCGAAGAGTTTTACCGCAATCGCACATTCTGCTTGGAAGGTGCAGTTGATTGCCTTGATTCAGCCGGGATCAAGGAAGCGTTTCGTGATAGTCAGAACACGGACAAGCTTATTGAACTTTGGAGAGAGTGGCGTCGAGAATTGCCATCGCTAAGAAATACTTTCGAGAGATATGTCGAACTCACGAATGAAGCCGCCATTGAATTGGGATATCGAAATGCCAATGAGGCATCGGTCTCATTTTCTGGAATGCCTGTCGAAAATTTTGAATCCGGTCGGGAACACTTGTGGGAACAAGTCAGACCGCTTTATGAATCACTTCACTGCCTTGTTAGGGGTGATTTGGGACAAGAATTCGGAACAGCGGCCGTCCCGCCTAAAGAAGAAATCCCTGCACATCTCTTGAGTGATATTTCAAACGGGTCGTCGATCAGTCTTCACCGAGCATTTTTATCGTTGAATGATGAAAGTGAAGAAAATTTGATACGTTCTCTTCAGCGGGAGGAGATCAATTCTTTAGGCGTTGTTAGCCTTGGGCAAGAGTTCTTTAACTCTCTGGGATTTGAATCTTTGGAACCGGAATTCTGGAGCCAGTCGATATTCATGAGCCCTGTGGATGAGGAGGACTATTGCGCGGTACGTGCATGGAATGTTGATTTGACTTCAGATCTCCGCTTGAAAGTGTGCGCACGAATCACAGGAGAGAATTTCGTTGATGTTTATCGTAGCCTGAGCGAAATCTATTACCATCGTGCCAAGAGGGGACAAGACGCTCTGTTTCGGATGGGAGCTGACCAGGATCTTTTGGTGGCTCTCGGTGGAGCGATCACTCTTTCGCTGACTCCAAGACATCTAATGGAGCTCGGTTTACTGGAGGATGTTGATCTGGAGAACGCCCACATCGCTTTTCTTGTCAGTCAGGCGTTAGACACCATTGGTCGAACTCCGTTTGGGTTGGTGGTCGATAAATGGAAGACTCAAGTGTTTTCGGGAGCGACACCGGCAGCTTTGTACAACAAATCTTGGTGGGACCTTCGCCGGAGATACGAAGGAATTCGTCCAGCATCGCCGCGCAGTGACACGGACTTCGATTCCGGTTCTATCCGTGACGTCTTAACAGACCAATTAAATACGCCAAACCTATTTATCGACGTCTTGAAGTTTCAGACTCACAAAACTTTATGTCAGATTGCAGGATTTGAAGGGCCCCTAAGCGAATGTTCCATCTATCGGAGTTCCAAAGCAGGCATTCGATTAATGGAAATGATGGCAATTGAGGCTGGTGCTCCTCGGCACAGGCTGCTGTCTTTTCTAAGTGGGGGGCGGCGGCTAGATGCGGCGGCTCTTCTCGAATATTTCCAACCTCTCAGAGTGTGGCTCGACGCTAAGAATGAAGGTCGCACCTGTGGATGGTGAATGTTCGTTATAGCTGCGACTGCGAGAGTGATCGAGCGGGGCTAAGTCTCACAAACTCGATTAATTTGATGGCATCAATCTAGAAGTGTTTCAGTAGAAGCTGGTAGTCTAAGGCAAAGTCAATCCTTCGGCGCTGGTTTTTCGAAAACTGGCCCGAATCAGCGAAAGCACATAGGGAATAGCAATCAGGGTTGTGATGAGTCCCACGATGAATAGGGCCCACTCCGACCATGTCGAAGTTTTTCCTTGTAAAGTTTCTACACCATTCTTACCTAAGTAGACATAAACGATTGCTCCCGGGAGAGTAAATATTCCGCTCGCTATGAGATACGGCAAGAACCGTATCCCCGAAACTCCGAAAAGATAGTTGCTTACGCTATACGGTATGGTCGGATTGAGTCGCAATAGGGCGACGAGTCGCCAACTTCTTTGAGTTAAGGCGCGATCAAAGGCAAGGAACTGAGGGTAACGTTTCGCGAGGCGTTCGACTTTCGAACGAAAAACGTAACGGGCCAGAAGAAAAGCCACGGCATCGGCAATAGTAGTAGAAATTGCAACGATAAGAACCCCGTTCTGGAAACCATACAGTCCTCCAGCTGTTAACGTCAAAAGTGCGCCTGGGACAAGAACAAGCACAAGGACTACATAAGTAGCAGTGAAAGCGAAGACACCGAAAATACTGTCTGAGGAAAAAAAAGAAAGTAGAAACCTTGCCGTGGATCCGACGGAAAAATCACGAGCAAGTATAGCTAGAACCCCAAGAAATAAAGCGCCAACAAGGAGTCTTCCGATTCTGCGGTACTGGGGATGTGATCGGCGCCAAAACGCCACTAGGTCGAGCCTCCGACCCACAAAAGAAATGGGATACCGCCACGGTCGAACAAGACAGGAGTAAATCTAGAATCGGTCATATTCCGAATCGCTTACCTTTTTGAACCAATTCGTTGTCGAATCGATGTTCATTGCTATATGAACCATCGGAGCGTCAGGCGTTGCCCCATGCCAGTGCATTTCACCAGGGGTGAACAAAACAACGTCCCCAGGTCCAGCCTCTCGAATATCCTGTTTCTCAGACTGAAAACGGCAGCGCCCAGAAATAATTATCAGGATCTGATTCCCACTATGTGTGTGCCATGCAGTCCGAGATGATGGTTGAAATTCCACGCGGTAGCCGTTCACTTTTGGTTGAACAACGATCTCCATCATCCGAGTCAGACGGGCGGGGCCTGTAAATGTTCTGTCATCAGACCGCTCCGAAACAAGGGTGTCTAGTTGGACAAATTTCATCCGTCCCTATCCCGGCCCTACTTTGTCGCCGAATAACGAACGATGACATAGATCGCCGACGCGGCTATCAATCCGACAAGCAATGTGCCCAGGTTAAGGAACCCGGTTGTCGCGTAGGAAACAATGAAATAACCGAGGGCCCCTGGAAGTAAGGCATAGTAGATGAACGGTAGAATTGTCATTCGAATAATTGTGCCCTCACGTCCAAGAAGTCCAACAACGGCAGATGCCGCGACGACGTTATGTACACAGATCATGTTTCCGGCTGCACCACCAACGGCTTGCAATGCCACGATCCACGTCGGATCAACGAGTATTCGTTCACCCATGTTGAATTGAAACAAAGAGAACATCATGTTGCTTACGGTGTTACTTCCTGCTACGGCGGCGCCAATACCTCCAATGAATGGAGAGAATATTGGCCAAGCTCCGCCCGCTAATCCAGCGATTCCATCTGCAAGAACGAGCGGCATTTGATCATAGCCGGCAGAACCACCCGTACTATTGAGGAAGACCTGCACCATTGGAACGGTGAACACTAGCGCAACCGACGCTGCCACGGTCGTCTTGAGTGAGGTCGACCATGCTTTGGAGTAGGCACGCGCCGGAATCTTGTGAAGCCAAACAGTGATCAAAGAAGCAAGAATAAAAAGCGTTCCGGGAAGATATAGAGGTTGGACTGTGTTCATGTTGACGCTACTACCGAGCATGCCGGTCCAATTCCACGTAATCTCGGTAAGAATGCTTCTCAGAGGATCAATGAGTCTGGAGGATAAGAGTAATAGCGCCACAATGACGTAGGGTGACCATGCTTTAAGCAAACTCATAGACCCAGTCGCCGAAACGTCCCGGACTGCTACGGACCCAGTCCATTCAGATGGCCAGCGGCTTTCGTGATCAAAGTCCCATGTGGAGTCTTTGGGCATTAGGAAACCTGTTCTGGCAGAAGCCACGACAATTAGCAGGCCTATTGAACTGCCAACCAACGCAGGAAACTCGGGCCCGAGAAAGTAAGCTGCACAAAGGTATGGAATTGTCATGGAGAAGGCAGCAAAGATGGCAAAAGGCCAGACAGCTAACCCTTCAGTGAACGTTTTGTTCTTGCCAAAAAATCGTGTCATAAAAGACACAAGAATCAGAGGAATTAGAGTTCCGGCAATGGCATGGAGAGCGGCAACGCGGAAAGCGATTAATGCAAGAAAATCTGCCCAGTCGGTATAGCCAAGTTGAGTCGCGTATTCGACTAACGCCGGGTCGTTGCCTCCTCCGAGTCCGGTGTTAACACCAACAAGAATTGGTGTTCCAAGAGCACCAAAACTAACAGGCGTGCTCTGAATGATCATGCCAGCCATCACCGCGGCCATCCCTGGAAATCCAAGACCAACAAGTAGCGGAACAGCGACGGCGGCTGGTGTTCCGAATCCAGCAGAGCCTTCTATGAATGAACCAAAGAGCCATGCGATGATGATTACTTGGACACGACGATCGGGAGTAATGTCCGTAAAACCCTGGCGGATCCTTTTAATTGCACCACTTTCCTGCAGTGTATTTAAGAGGAGAATTGCGCCGAAAATTATATAAAGCAATGTGAAGGCGATTACTAGGCCGTTGATGCTAGCTGCCAGAATCTGAACGCCAGGTATTTGCCAAACGAGAAAAGCAAGCACGACGGCTACGACGTATGAAAGCGGCATCGCTCTACTGGCAGGCCAACGGAGCCCCACAAGAAACACAGCTACTGTGATGATCGGCAATAACGACAGGACAGTTAGCATGGTATACGCCTTCCATTAAAGTCGGCCGGACAGCGAGATTTCTAAGATTGGCAACTCCAAACGGTCTCAATGGGACAACCTTAGACGGCTGTGTCCTGGATGTCCGAAATTCGAGCCGCAATGTCATTGTAACTTAGTAACTATGTTCTCTCCGAAGCGACGCTAAATCTGAGATGAGTAGATGAGTAGTATTAGCGATCTCTGCTTGTCGGGCAATTAAGAGTTAAAGGGGTATGTCCGGAAAATCAAGTCAGGAGAACGGGCTACCATTAGTTCATTCGGAATAATGTGGATACCTGATATCATCGCTTTCGTGCCGCGTTCTGTGAAGGTGGCGGCCGTCGAGCACTTTGGCCCAGGGAAGAGGAAAAAGGTCTTTGTGCGTGACCGTCGAATCGCCGTTTTTAATGACACCGGGAAATTTTACGCAGTGGATGACAGTTGTACGCATGTCGGAGGATCACTGTCCGAAGGGTTGTGTGAAGACGGGATTATCACTTGTCCATGGCATAGTGCTCAGTTTCGGCTGAGTGACGGACGAGGAATCGGCGAACACGCTTATCGCTCGCTCGTTACTTATCCCATCAGTGTTAAGAATGGAGTCGTCGAAGTTGAGATAGGCGATCTAATCTAGCTGAGGCGATCAACCCGAGCGTTAGCGGCGTAGCGGCTAGTTAGACACGTATGTTCGGGAACTACCGTTCCTGCTATTCATGAGAACATAACTTCGACCATCTGGATGGACCATCGCTCGAATCCAGTGTCCGTTACAGGCGTCCTCGTCGGAATGATTTGCGATTAGATGTTCATTTGCATTGTGCGAATCGTCAGTGTCAAGGGCGCGGTGGAGCTGCCAAACGTCCTCCAAATTCTCTATTCTGGAGATTAGCTCAAATGAGTCTTCCCCGGCGCCTTTATGGGGTCCGTTGTTGATTACGGCTACAGATGGCTGTAACGCCAAAGTTAACGCCTCTGATAATCCTGAGCTATTCCCGTGATGTGGCACCTGATAAAGATCGATTGTGCCTAATTTGTTTTCTGGGCATGCGAGTAAATGTTGAATATTTGGCGTCAAGTCTCCGAGATTCAGGAATTGAAACGCGCCTAGCGAAAGGAGATATCCGACGCTACTAGCGTTCTCTCCTTGGAGGTTCTCTCCCATGCTTGAATCTTGGCAGTATGGATTCAACCCTAGCGGCTCGAGAGCGTAATCCTGTATTTGGCCACGAGCCGCAACGAATGAAAATTCAACGCCGCTGAGTCGGAGTTTATCGCCAGGTGCGACGATTCGCCGGTTATCAGATGCCAGTTCAATATACGTATCCCATGAGGCGCGGCCTGTGTCGCGATGTTGTTCTACACTGTCACCATGGTCAATGAACTGTCCGATCGGGACCTCCGCTGCCAACGCGGGAAGTCCATCTACATGGTCTCTATGAAAATGAGAAGTAATGAAATAGTCGATGCGATTGATATTTGCATCTGACATTGCAGCAAGGATTCGATGAGCGTCTCGATTGTCCGGACGTCGCCATCCGGCATCCATCAGGATGGATTCATGGTTTGGAGTAACAATAAGAGTGGCAGCACCGCCTTCGACGTCAATCCAGTAAATATCAAGCGTATCTGTATATAGGTTTTGACCTGATGTGGCTGTGGAGACGAGGAGTGCCAGGAAAAGATGAAGGAAGGTTTTACGGATCATCCTCAGAATTATACTGTTTGCTTCCTGCTGAGAGACTGCCTTCGCGTGTGAAAACATGGTCCAGTTGCAAACAAGACTGTGAAATCTGACCAACCCGAGCATAATTTAATCGTGGTTGACCTCAAAGCGACAGCATAGTAACTTTACCATCCTTCGTCGCCATCATGGATTCCAAAATAGCCACACCGAGGAAAACTCCGCTTAACGCTCGGCATCGAGTGTTGGGCGCAAGGATGATGAGTTTTGGAGGGTGGGATATGCCGGTTGAGTATTCAGGAATCCGAGACGAACACTTCGCGGTTCGTACGTCAGCGGGAATTTTCGATGTAAGCCATATGGGCGAAATCGAGATCGCAGGGAGTGATGCTCTGAGAGCGATTCAAACACTGACGAGTAACGATGCGAGTCGGCTGAGCGTCGGTAAAGCTCAATATTCGGTGCTGACAACTGCCGGGGGGACAGTTGTCGACGATTTATTGGTTTACCGATTGGCCGAGGAGCATTTTATGTTTGTCGTGAACGCAGCAAATGTTTCAAAGGACTACAAGCTGATTGTCGAAAACGTGAAGACTTACTCTGATGCCGTCGCCGTAAACGTGAGTAATCGCTATGCCCTTCTTGCACTCCAAGGTCCGAAAGCGACGAAGATTCTTCAGACCCTGACCAATTTGTCTTTAGATTCCATTGAGTACTATCGTTTTGAGACGGGCGAGATCGCCGGCGTGCGATGCACTGTCTCACGAACAGGTTATACGGGTGAAGACGGTTTTGAATTGTTTGCATCGCCGCAGACAGTGGATGCTCTGTGGTTGGCAATCACAGAGGCCGGACGCGAGACGGGCTTAAGACCGGTCGGACTTGGTGCGAGAGACACGCTCAGACTTGAGGCCGGAATGAGGCTCTGTGGGCAGGACATGGACGAGAACACGAGCCTGTTGGAGGCTGGGCTGGAATGGATTATTGACTGGGATAAGGGAAATTTTATTGGAAGAGAGGCACTAGTCGCTGAGAAAGAGAGAGGTCCTAGTCGACAACTTGTTGGCTTTGAGATGCTGGAGCGAGGAATTGCACGTTCTGGCCATGACGTGTACGCCGACTCGGACTGTGTCGGAAGGGTTACGAGTGGAACACTGACTCCTTTTCTTGGCAAAGCAGTAGGAATGGCATTCCTACCGACGGGTCTGTCGACTTATGGCACGGAATTTACCGTAGATGTTCGAGGACGTCGGTTGAGGGCAAAGGTTGTGAAAATGCCTTTCTACAAGAGGACGAGGAGCTGAGTTAATGTACCCGCCTGAGCTGAAGTATACGAAGGAACATGAATGGATTCGAGTCTTGGAGAACAGAGCAGAGATAGGCATTACTGACTATGCACAGACTCAACTGGGGGATGTCGTTTATCTTGATCTTCCAGAATCTGGTCTGTCCTTTAGTCAGGGAGAGCAGTTCGGATCCGTTGAATCGGTAAAGGCCGTCTCGGACCTGTATCTCCCCGTCAGTGGAAAGGTCTTAGAGGTTAACGTTGCGGCTGTTAGTTCTCCCGAGTTAATCAACGAAGATCCTCATGCGACGTGGCTGGTGGCTGTAGAAATTCTTCAACCCCGAGAACTGGAAGCTCTCCTCGATTCGAAAGACTACGAATCTTTAACAAAGTAGGCAGGGCATGTGTAGAAACGGAAACATATGAGCGGTAAGGACTTGGACGGTTTCAAATGCCGGCACATTGGTCCCTCTGCGGCAGATGTCGAGCGTATGCTAGAGGTGATTCAGGCATCCAGTCTCGATGCTCTCGTCGATGAGGCGATTCCAACTTCGATTCGACTGCCGTATTCGTTACAACTAGAACCTTCGGAAAGTGAAGCAGGATTTCTGGAACGCATGCGACAGATCGGGAATAAGAACGAGAGTTGGAATTCCTTCATTGGGCAAGGTTATTACGACTGTGTCACACCAAGTGTCATCCTGAGAAATGTGATCGAGAACCCCTCGTGGTATACACCGTACACACCATATCAAGCCGAGGTTGCTCAAGGAAGACTTGAGGCACTGTTGAATTTTCAGACCATGGTTCAGGACCTTACTGGCATGGATGTCGCGAACGCTTCTCTTCTCGATGAGGCGACGGCGGCTGCCGAAGCGATGACATTGACTCATCGGTTAAGTTCACGTCATCAACATGATGCAGATCGGTTTGTTGTTGCTTCCAACTGCTTCCGGCAGACCATCGAAGTCGTTCGTGGTCGAGCCGAGCCCTTAGGCATTAAAGTTGAGGTTTTGGACCCAAATGACATCGAAAACAGGATTTGTGACAGGGATTCCGAAATTTTCGGTGTGTTATTGCAATCTCCTGATGCTTTCGGGGAGATTCATAACTTCGATAGCTTGATCGAAAAAATCCATAGTTCGGGTGGCTTCGCCGTAGTTGCGAGCGACTTATTGGCGCTAACAATGATTCGGCCGCCCGGAGACATGGGGGCCGATGTTGTGGTGGGAAATGCACAACGATTCGGAGTGCCTATGGGATATGGTGGCCCGCATGCAGCATTTTTTTCCGTGAGGGAAGCTCATGTGCGGCAAATGCCCGGTCGTTTGATTGGTGTCTCGGTAGACGCCCATGGACGACCCGCATATCGGATGGCACTTCAGACGAGAGAACAACACATCAGACGGGAAAGAGCAACGTCAAATATATGTACGGCGCAGGCACTCCTGGCGAATGTGGCCGGCTTCTACGCTGTTTACCACGGACCAGACAGGCTGAAGCACATCGCTTCTCGAATCCATCACTTGGCGCAGAAATTTGATGGCGAACTCAGAAAATCCGGCTGGGAACCAAAGAATCAGAATTTCTTTGACACGATTTACATCGGACCTGTTGACACAGAGATTACGACGCGAGTGAAGGCAGCCGCCGATCGTGAGCAAGTGAATCTTTGCTATTTTCAGAACGGAGCCATTGGCGTGGCTTTCGACGAGACGTCGACGGAAGCTGATGTTTATAAAGTGGCAAGTATCTTTAATCAAGGGGCTGGAAGAGGTGTAAAACAAAGTGACGTTGGAGAATATTCACGGCCTTCGATGTGTGCCGACTTGATTCGAAACACTCCTTTTCTTACTCACTCTGTCTTTAATTCTCATCACTCAGAGCTCGAAATGATGAGGTACTTGAAGCGACTTGAGAATAAGGATATCGGACTCGATCGGTCGATGATCGCTCTCGGTTCATGCACGATGAAACTCAATTCAGCGACTGAGATGCTTCCAGTCACGTGGCCACTATTTTCTCGGCTGCATCCATTCACACCTGCAGGCCAAGCCCGTGGGTATGCTGAATTGCTGAAAGAATTGGAAGACGCTTTATGTCTAATTACCGAATTCGACGCAGTTTCGCTACAACCAAATTCCGGCGCACAAGGCGAATTGGCAGGGTTGTTGGTCATACGGGCATATCAGCGAGATCATAATCAAGTGGAAAGAGATGTCGTGCTTATTCCTGCTTCGGCGCACGGAACGAATCCAGCAAGTGCCGTAATGGCTGGCATGCGAGTTGTTGTTGTTGATTGCTCGGAAAATGGGGATGTGGACTTACTGGATCTTGGAGATAAAGTAGTAAAATTCAGCGCGCATCTGAGTGCACTGATGATTACATATCCGTCGACCCACGGCGTTTTTGAGGACGGGATTCAAGAGATTTGTCGTCTTGTTCATAAACATGGTGGCTTGGTCTATATGGACGGCGCAAACATGAATGCTCAGGTAGGCTTGACAAGCCCCGCTCGGATTGGTGCAGATGTTTGTCACTTAAATCTCCACAAAACATTTGCGATACCGCACGGCGGCGGCGGGCCTGGTATGGGGCCGATTGCTGTGGCCTCACATTTGAAACAATATTTACCAGGGCACCCGTATTTAGAGACAAGTCAAGAGAAATCCATTCCGCCTGTGTCTGCTGCGCCTTGGGGAAGTGCCAGCATCCTCTTGATCTCCTATGGGTATATTCGACTATTGGGCCCCGACGGTATTACTGAAGCCAGTAAGACGGCGATTCTTAATGCTAACTATATGAAGGCGCGGCTTGAGACGCATTTTGACGTGCTCTATACGCGTGCGAACGGGCGTGTCGCGCACGAACTTATATTCGATCTTCGCCCGGTGAAGGCGGCGAGCGGAATTACAGAGGAAGACGTAGCTAAACGCCTAATTGACTACGGATTTCACGCGCCTACTGTATCTTTTCCCGTTCCTGGGACGTTAATGATCGAGCCAACAGAGAGTGAGTGTCTAAGCGAAATCGATAGATTTTGTGACGCCATGCTGAGCATTCACTCGGAAATCCAGGCGGTCCAGGATGGGCGAGCTGATGCGATTGACAATGTACTAAAACATGCACCCCACACTGCCGCGGATGTGACATCTGACACGTGGACGCTACCATATTCGAGGCGCCAAGCTGCTTACCCGCTTCCGTTTGTCGAATCGAACAAGTTTTGGCCACCGGTTAGTCGAATAGACAATACCCACGGAGATAGAAACTTAGTGTGCTCATGTCCGCCGGTGAGCGCGTATGTTGACGAAGGTCTCGAGTCAGAAAATTAGCTCGTCGGTTTCGTGTGCTCTAACGCTCTCCGTTTGAACTCGGTGGTGAGTTTGCGTGTGATTTGTCCTGGGACGCCAGCGCCTACTTTCTTTCTATCGATTTCACGAACACCCAGTACTTCACGAGTGGTTCCCGTAATGAACACTTCATCAGCAGAAAAGAGATCGGAAACACTCAGCGGTTGCTCATAAACAGGAATCCCTATCGATGGTCCTATTTCGCAGACAAAATTTCTCGTTATACCCTCAAGTAAGCCAGCGTCAAGCGGGGGAGTCAGAACCGAACCATTTTTAACTATGAATACGTTGGATTGAGCACATTCGGCTACTTCTCCCTTGTAGTTGCACATGAGCGCTTCATCCGCGCCGGCGCGCAAAGCCTCTTGCATTGCGAGGGCGTTATTGAGCAAGTTGTTCGATTTAATTTGAGGATTGAGCGCTTGGGGGTGGTTACGGACAACTGAGGAGAGAATCAGTGACGCACCTTCTGCAAGAAGGTCAGACGACACCTCGATACACGGTCTTACGATCACAACTGTCGTCGGATTTGGACAGCTAACGGGATCGTAATTAAGCTCTCCTATTCCTCGTGTTAAAAGGACTCGAATATATTTCTCGTCGTTTCCGTCTACCTGTGCCATCGTTCTGTCAATCAGTCCAACGAGGTCTTCGTCATCCATTGAGTAGGTTAGACCCAAAGCTGACGAGGAAGCTCGTAATCGTTGCAAGTGGCGGTAGAGGAGAAACGGCCGACCATTGTACGTACGAAGTGTTTCATATACGCCCTCGCCGTATAAGAATCCGTGATCGAAGACAGATATAGTTGCACTTTTGTCGTCCGTAATTCGACCGTTGACGTTTACTGCAACTCTCATCGGAGATTAGCACCATAATCTTAGACCGACCGAGTGGAATTGAATAGCCATGAGAATCATTGAGTCCTCACAGATGAAGAAAGTTGACCGTCGGGCTACCGAAGGTTTGAGCATTTCATCGCTTAGACTGATGGAGAATGCGGGAAAAGCGGTTGTTTCAGAGATTGTCGAAAGATTTAGTCGTAGCGGTCCAGATCGAGTGGGGGTACTGTGTGGCCGAGGGCACAATGGAGGCGACGGGTTTGTCATAGCACGACAACTCACTTTGCTGGGAAAGTCGGTGGACGTGGCTTTGTACGGAAGGATCGAAGAATTGGATGGAGATGTCCTAAGTTGCTTTAAAGCACTAGCCGAAGAGGGAGTCTCTGTGTTCGAGGTTGCAAGTCTTGGCGAATGGGACTTATGGAAGCCAATATTGTCAAGATGTGGCTTATTGGTGGATGCTCTCGTAGGAACCGGCCTAAGGAAGGGTTTAGAAGGACCCATTACCGAGATTGTTAAAGATGTGAATCTTAGTCGTTTGCCGGTTGTCTCGGTAGACGTACCGACGGGCGTTGTTGGTGGCTCAGGGCCCTCAGAGACACCGTGCATTTTGGCTTCTCTGACTGTCACGTTTGCAGCCCCGAAGATGGTGCTAATCAGTCCAATGGGCATAGAGCACAGTGGAGAAGTTGTGGTGGCCGATATTGGGATTCCAGAGACATTGATTCAGGAAGAAACGGATGATGGACTCGAGTTGTTAACGAGAGAAGAAATAAGGTCTTTGATCCCTCGTCGGCCTCGAACTAGTCACAAAGGCGACTTTGGGCATATCGTCATTATCGGTGGTTCTAAGGGGAAGTGTGGTGCTGCTAAGTTGGCTGGGCTCGGAGCTATACGTGCTGGCGCCGGGTTAGTAACTGTTGCTAGTCCTGAATCTTGTATCTCATCGATTTCAATGGTTCCTGAATACATGACGGTTCCGTTAAGTGAAACCAAGGATGGATCGATTAGCGGCGATGCGTGGAACGATATCGAGCGAATACCTGCAACTGTAATAGCTGTTGGGCCTGGTCTTGGAACAGAGCCGAGCCTACGAAGTGTCGTCAGCGATGTTTTGACCAAGACGGTTCTGCCTGTCGTTCTTGATGCTGATGCATTGAATATCGTTGCAACAAGCCCCTCACTGTTAGAGAAACGTTCGAGAGGATCTATTATTTTGACCCCCCATCCCGGAGAGATGGCCAGGCTTGTGGGCACTACGGTGGAGGAAGTGCAGAAAAACAGGATCGAAATCGCACGTACATATGCTGGCGAAAAAAATGTCTATATCGTGCTTAAGGGTGCTGGCACACTGATCGCGTCGCCGGGAGGTGCGACTTCTCTAAACCTGACAGGGAATCCGGGCATGGCCAGCGGAGGCATGGGAGACGTTCTGACAGGGATGGTTGCAGCGTGGTTAGGCCACGTTGGCGATCCAGCTACAGCAGCCAAACTAGCTGTGTATTTTCATGGTCTCGCCGGCGACATGGCTGCACAAGACGTCGGTGAGATTTCACTGAGTGCGAGCGACCTGGTCAATTATGTAGGGCCTGCGCTCGTGCGGGTTCAAGAATCGTGAGAAACATCTATTTTACGTTGTCAGAAGACGAGACGTCACGTGTGGGCCGTGATTTGGTTAAACGGCTTCCGTCGCGGGCGATTGTTTTACTGCAAGGGGAATTGGGCGCCGGAAAAACAGCATTTGTCAGAGGATTGGTCCATGGTGCTGGCGGCACAATTGAAGACGTTAGTAGTCCCACGTTTGTCTTGGCTCAGGAATACTCGGGATCGCGAAAGGTTTTTCATGTTGACCTTTTCAGACTTGCCCATGTCGAAATTGATGACTTTCTCCCGGAACTCGAGGATTTGATTACCCAAGAGGGAATACTAGCTATTGAGTGGGCAGACAGAATGTCCAGACCGCTCTGTGATGCGATAACAGTGGTTATTGAGGACAAAGGGAATGATTCTCGAAGAATCGTGATCGAAGAGACCAATAGGACTAGCGACTACGAGTCGCAGTAATCCCTCTTCCCTTATTGTGCACGAGACATGATTCTGTAAGTTCCGGCTGTTATTCGCTGCGGTAATTGGGCGCTTCCTTTGTGATTACTACGTCATGGACATGACTTTCTCTGGCCCCAGCAGGCGTGATCCGAATCAATTCCATGTCGCGCTGAAGAGCTGAAATGTTGGCGGCACCACAATATCCCATCCCAGCTCTAAGACCGCCAACAAGTTGCCGAATCATCGCTGCGACGCTGCCTTTGTGAGGAACTCTTCCCTCGATACCTTCCGGCACAAGTTTTTGAAGTCTGTCATCTGATGGGCTGCGGATGTCAAATTCCTCTTGAAAATATCTATCACGGCTTCCACGGCGCATAGCCCCAATGGAACCCATGCCACGGTATTCCTTAAAGCTTCGACCTTGGAAGAGGATAATTTCGCCAGGGCTTTCATCGGTCCCCGCAAACAGACTGCCGATCATGACAGTGCTGGCGCCAACGGCGATAGCTTTTGTAAGATCACCTGAATAGCGTGCGCCTCCATCCGAAATAATAGGGACCCCGTGTTTGGAAGCCTCTCTGCCGCATTCTGATACGGCAGTCACCATTGGCACACCAATGCCCGCGATAATACGAGTTGTACAAATTGACCCTGACCCGATTCCAACTTTTACACCATCCATGCCGAGGTCAATCAAGGCTTTTGTTCCCTCCGCAGTGGCAACGTTGCCTGCAATGATGTCAACGTTCGGAAATTCACGACGGAGGCGTTGAGCTACTTTCATTACGTTCTGTGAATGACCGTGGGCGCTATCGAGCACCAGTAAATCCACGTTTGCGGCGACCAGAGATTCTGCGCGTTCTATTGTGTCTTCGGCAGTTCCTACCGCCGCACCGACGCGAAGTCGCCCTAATGAGTCCTTGCATGCATTGGGATATTTGATGGCTTTTTGAATGTCTTTAACCGTGATTAATCCACGGAGATTGAAATCCTGATCTACGACAAGTAGTTTTTCTACACGGTGCCGATGGAGAATTTCTTTGGCTTGTTCGAGCGTCGTGCCAACAGGCACAGTAATTAGTTTCTCACTCGTCATTACCTCTGAAATGGGCCGGTTGACGTCACTGTGGAAACGTAAATCCCGGTTTGTTAATATGCCAACGAGGCGCCCCTCATTTCGTCCATCCTCTGTAATCGGAACTCCGGATATGCGGTATTTCTTCATCAGTTCTAAAGCTTGGGAGACCGAGCTGCGAGGAGAGAGTGTAATAGGATGCACAATCATCCCGCTTTCCGAGCGTTTCACCGTGTCAACTTCAGCAGCTTGGTCTGCAACGTCGAGATTCTTATGGATGACGCCAATACCACCGAGTTGAGCCATCGCGATAGCCATCCTTGACTCGGTTACGGTATCCATAGCTGCACTAATGAGCGGAACGTTTAGAGAGATGTTTCGTGTTAACTGTGTAGAAATCTCAACCTCTGATGGCACTACCGCGGAGTGGCGAGGTTTTAGGAGAACGTCATCGAACGTTAGCGCAGTTCCAATTTCCGTCCTGGGGAGATTGGCTGTGGCTGCGTCGTATTTCAATCCCATCAGTTAGCTCCATGACATTTTTTGAACTTCTTCCCACTTCCACAGGGACACGGATCATTTCTTCCAACTTTGGGCATGTCCCTTCTGACTGTCATAACTTTCGCATCATCGCCACCCGTTCTTGCCGGCGTTGGCCGAGATGGAGAACTATTCGATACGTAGCCAAATTGTTTAGCTTCTACAGTAGGGTTATTCAGAGACATCGGTGTCGTCTGCCGCCGAATTGGAGGTTTCGACGAGGAACGTGAGGAATTTTCATCTGTCGCGGGGCGAAGCCTCCAGAGATACCGGACCGTATCGTGATCAATACGCTCTTTCATGTCCTGAAACATGGAAAAACTCTCTCGCTTATATTCGACAAGCGGGTTTCTCTGTCCGTAGCCTCGAAGTCCAATGCCTTCCTTGAGATGATCCAAAGCGTAAAGATGGTCTTTCCACTGCGAGTCCACAACCTGAAGCATTACATCCCGTTCGACACGACGAAGTACGGTACCTTCAAGAGACAGTTCTTTCTCGGCATAGTGTTGCTTGACTAACGTCCAGGCGAGTTCATGCATTTCTTCAACATTTTGATCGTTAAGATCTAACTCCTCGACATGAGCGTCAGTAATACCGAAGATATCAGTAATATCCTTCTTTACAGCAGGAAGATCCCAGTCCTCCGGTTCAATTTCAGGTCCGCAATAGGTTTGTAGAGTGTTATCAATCAACTCGTCGGCAAGAGCCATCAAGTACGAGCGACTATCAACCCTTTCATCGTCCGCGAGGCTAATAGAATCTTCCAATATCTCTCGACGCAATGAATATACATTCTCACGCTGTTTATTCATGACATCGTCATATTCAAGTAGATGTTTTCTGACGGAAAAGTTCTGAGCTTCAACTTGCTTCTGAGCGCGCTCAATTGCTTTCGTGACCATTCTATGTTCTATGGGAACACCGTCTTCCATTCCCAGTCGATCCATTAGCCCTTGGATTCGGTCAGATCCAAAAATTCGCATCAGATCGTCTTCCAAAGACAAATAGAACCGTGAGGATCCCGGGTCGCCTTGTCGGCCTGCCCTACCTCGAAGCTGATTATCAATACGCCGAGCCTCATGGCGCTCAGTTCCTATAATGTGCAACCCCCCTGCATTGACAACTTCATCATGCTCGAAATCCGTCTCTTGCTTGAAGTGGCCAAAAATACGTTCCCAATCCTTTCGCGGAACGCGAAAGAATCCATCCTGAAAAAAATACACAAAATCAGCATCATCAATAAAACGCTGTTCGCCATCCGGTAGGCGTTCCGCAACCTTTTCACTTAACGCCTGCCGTCGTGCCATGTGTTCTGGATTTCCACCAAGCAAGATGTCAGTGCCACGGCCGGCCATATTGGTTGCGATAGTGATCGCACCTTTTCGGCCTGCTTGAGCAACAATTTCTGCTTCCTTTTCATGGTATTTGGCATTAAGAACGACGTGCTTTACACCTCTACGTTTGAGTAGTTCGGACAACTTCTCGGACTTCTCAATTGATACCGTCCCGA
>Ga0310120_10000365_pt1 | contig 36323 bp, 36 predicted proteins | sample CB27_AW_983_MG_FD_203506 | JGI IMG/M metagenome (GOLD analysis project Ga0310120, IMG submission 203506) | Marine microbial communities from Western Arctic Ocean, Canada - CB27_AW_983 | ecosystem: Environmental > Aquatic > Marine > Oceanic | place: Canada: Western Arctic Ocean | collected...
TCGACAACAGCATTGCGTTTCAGGCCGCGCTCGACTTGATCTTCAAGGGGCGCGGCACAGCAAACGGAGTGTGGCCTTGCCGGAGCCTGGTCTCAATCGGGACAACGAGCGAGCTCCTAGAGCAGGCGAGGATATATAAGTGTTTGATTTCAAGGAAGGACGAGTTTTGACGAACGACACTCTCGGGTTCTGAGACCCAGACGACGCTAGGCTAGTTCGCAGTCACTTCACGAACGCGTTCGATCTCCTGCCGGAGGCGCTCGAGCAGCTCGTCGCCCCCTTCGAGACGAGAGGCCAGCTCTTCCCACACCCGGGGACGGACGACGGGCTCGAACGCATCGAGCGACGGGCGAGAAACCACCACGCCCGCGGATTCCATCTCCGCGATCGCGTCTCGCTCGAGCTCGCGGGCCACTTCCGACTGGTACGCGAGGGCCTCGGCGGCGGAGCGGTCCAGGCTTCGTTGCACATCCTCGGGGAGGGAGCGGTAGAAGCGATCGTTCACGAGCAGCGTGATGGGGTTGTAGGTGATGGAGGTGAAGCTGAAGTAGTTGCCCACCTCTGAAAAACGGTCGGTTACGAAGCCGATGACGTTCGCCTCGCCACCGTCGATGACGCCCTGCTGGAGAGCCGAGTACACCTCACCGTAGCTCATCGGAGTCGCCTGGACACCGAAGGCCTCGTAGGCGGAGAGATATGTGGCATTCTGGAGCACGCGAAGTTTCAAGCCCGCAAGATCGGAAGGCTCGTGGATGGGCCGCTTGCTGTTGTACACGTGCCGGAATCCGTAGTCGAGAAACCCGATAGAGCGAACCCCGGTTCTCTCGAGAAGCTGCTCGCGCCACCAGTCTCCCAAAGGACCGTTGAGCACCTGCAAGCCCTCGGCGCGGGTCTCGAAAGCGAACGGGAGATCGAAAATCTGGCCTTCTGGCACCCAGCCGGAGAGTACCGGCGTTCCGGAGATGGCCATGTGCGTGGCACCCGCCTGAAGTTGCTCGAACCCCACCCGCTCCCCGCCGAGCTGAGCCGACGGGTAGATGACGATGCGGAATCTCCCGTCCGTTCTCTCGTCCATGAGATCGCGGATACGCTCGGCCATCAGCTGGTAGTCCGACGCGCTCGTGTAGACGTGCGTGAAACGCACGTGCCATATGTCTTCGGACGCCTCGGGCCGGCAGGCGGCCTGAGCGAGCAAGCCGCCGAGCACGAGAGGAACGACTCGCTCGATCAACAGGCTAGCTCCGGAAGTGTTCCTTGACATGGGCCACCCATAAGCAGTCAGCACCAGGCTCGGTGACGCCGGCGCTCGCGACGCGGAGAACGATCCCCGAAGCCGGTGCTCGCAGTTTCTCGACGACTCGAAGACCGTCCGCAACGTAGCCCACCCGCTCTGCCTCTTCCACTCGATCCCCTGGACCTTTCTTCAGGCGCAAGATTCCGCCGCGGTTGGGCCTAAGGATGGAGACCCGATCGAAGCGGAAGCGTGTTTCCGGCACGCGCGGATCGCCGGTCAGCATTCCCACCGCGCGCATCACATTCAAGATACCGTCGACCGCCAGGGACACGAGATCATCGCGAAGCCGTCCTCCCTCCCCGAGCTCCACGACGAGTGTCGGTACGCCGGCGAGGCGGGCCTGTTCGGCGAACGAGAATTCGAGACCGCGAAAGACGACGTGCCGCCCCCGCTCCTTCGGCCTCATCTCGTAGGTGAGCTCGGTCCCGAACGCTTCCGCCATGAGCTTTCGCTTCGCCAGCGTTCGGTGCTCGTCGTCCAGCATCACCACTTGCGCAAAGGGGGCCTCGCTGGAACCGCTCATGCCGCCGTGAAAGTCGAGGCAGTAGTCGGCGGATGGAAGAACCCCGTCGAAGATCGCCCGCGCAATACGCGCGGTGAGCGGACCGTTCGCGTCTCCTGGACACACCCGGTTCATATCGATGGGGCCCCTTGCTTCGAAGGGCCAGCCTCGCTGCCGGCTCATGAAAGCGGGGGGATTGGCGATGGGAACCGAGACGAGAGTCCCCCGAATCTCGCGAGGGCGAACCCGCCCGACGATCTGTCGCGCCGCCTCTACGCCCACGAGCTCGTCTCCGTGAAGGCCGCCCTGAACATACAGGGCCGGTCCGGGGGCTCCGGAGGCGACGATGATCGGCAATGTGAGGGGCGAGCCGTCGGGCCACGTGGCCACCGCGACGCGGCGTCGCAGGACGGTACCGGCGCGCTCGCGCACGCCGAGAAAGCTTCTACGCGCCCCAGATCGTTTGGCCGGCATCGATGAACACCGAAGCTCCTGTCACCAGTCGAGCTTCCTCGTTGCTGGCCAGAAACACCACCGCCCCGACCACGTCTTCCGGGACACCAATCTTCTTCAGAGGAATTCGCGCCAGGCGGCGCTCGCGAAACTCAGGGTCTTGGATGTCACTTCGATTGAGATCGGTCTCGATGAGACCGGGAGCGATGGCGTTGACTCTGATGCGGTGCGGGGCCAGCTCCAGGGCCATTTGTTTGGTGAGCATCTCGATACCCGCCTTGGCCACGCAGTAGTGCGTCAAGTTGGGCGCCGCGACCGCTTGTCCTGCCGAGGACACGTTGATGAACGCTCCCTCGATCTCCCGATCGATCATGCGTCGCGCCACCGCCTGGCCGACGAAAAAGTAACCCCTCAGATTCGTTTCTAGCGTCCAGTCCCACTCTTCCTGAGAGATTTCCAGAAACGGCGTTCGCTTGAGAACGCCGGCGTTGTTCACCAGCACATCGATGCCACCTAGGAAGTCGTCGGCCTCTGTGACCAGGCGGTTGACATCCTCGCTTGAAACCGTGCTCCCCTGTACCGCCGTGGCGCGCCGACCGAGCTCCTTCAATGAGCCGACGACCTCTTCGGCCGCGTCGCGATCCGTCTTGAAGTTCACGACCACGTCGGCGCCTTCGCGACCGAGCCCGAGCGCGATGCCGCGGCCGATGCTTCGGGACCCTCCCGTGACCAGCGCGCGCCGGCCTTCAAGGCGTAGACTCATCATCCTCCTCCGATCTAATCCAGTTGACAGAGAATAACGGGAAGCTCCGTCGGAAGCAAGATCGAATCTCGAGCACCATCGGCCCAATTCTTTTTGGATTCTTAGAGGCTAACCGTCCGGAACCACCCGCCAACAGGTCATCCCCAAATTCTCTGCCTCGCCCGGGCAGTGAATCCGACGGAAACGTTCATCTAAAGACCTAAAGAGGGCCTGATTTGCCTCGGCGAGCAGGCGCGAGTGCGCAACCCAGAGAAGATCGGTCGGTTGTAGTCTGTCGTGAAGAGCTTTGACCAAGTCCCGGGCGTCAGCCGCCAACAGACTTTTATCAGCGATCTCGTCTTCGTTTATCCAACCTCGGTGTTCGGCCGATGATGTCGGATAGGAGAAGAAGGCGATCGGGCCTTTCTGCAGCCGGACGTAGTACTCCAGGGGATTGCGGGTGAAGCCGGTGCAGAGCACAGCGTCGCGAGCGTTGGCATGCGTTCGGATCATCCGAGCCTGCGCCGCAACTCCTTGAAGAGGCGGCCGAGAATAATAGAAGAAGAGCGCCCAGGCGGCGAGCCCCGCCGTGAGCGTTACGGCCGTCGCATAGGAAACGCCACTGAAGCTACGGGCGCCGCTGGCACAGAGCAGAAGGAAAAGAGGCAATGCGATGACGTCATAACGAGCAACGATGTAGATGGGTAGATAGAACGATACGAGAAAGGGGATGCCCAGGATGAGCATCATATTGACGGCGAAAACTCTGCCCGCTCGACCGTCTTGCCCCGAACGTGTCAGTCCCCGCAGCGCCAGGGTGCCAAAAAGTAGGTAGGCAAGAAGCTTCGGCCAAAGAGGCAGCGCGGCGGATCCGGTCGGCACGTAGGCTGGTACTTCCCCTCCTATCGAGAACGCGGCGAATGATTTGACGAGGGCGAGAGTGGGCGGAGTCTGGCTCCAGACGCGCTCGATCCAGGAGGCCGCTCCTGTCTGGATCTGGTGCCAGAGGAATGGTGTCCATGGACTGTAGGCAAGCAGTATCGCGGCAGCGCAGGCTAGGCCCGTACGAGCGGATACTTGTCGCCGAACGACATAGAGCAACAGAGGGATCAGGAGGAAGAGCCCATAATTGTGGGTGTACAAGGCCAGCGCGGTGACAAAGCTGTAGAAGAGTCCCACGTACGAAGATTCGGATCGCTTCAACCACTCCAGGCAAGAGAGGGATCCGAGTGCGAGCAAGATGAACAGCGCGTAAGGCCGCACCTGTTGGCTATAATAGATGTGCAGCGGCGAGACGGCGAGCAGAAGAGCTCCGAGCCAGGCAACGTCGGCGCCCCACAGTCGACGGCCGAGCCGGTACGCGATGACGACCGCCGTGACCCCGCACAACACCGACAGACCGCGCAGTGCCGCCGGCCCTGAACCTGCCAAAGCTTTCCATAGATACAGCAGCCAATAGTAGAGCGGCGGCGACGAGTCGTTCTTTAGTTCCGCGAAAATTCCGGTCGGAGACGCACTGGCGACGAGCGCTGCAAAAGCCTCGTCGAACGAAAGCTCGTTCCGCTGCAGTTCGAGTAGGCGAAGTCCAAGGGCCAGGGCGAGCACGAGCCCGAGGACAACGAGCCCGCTGCGATCCGGTGGCGACGCCGAGTCGGGACGGCGAGCCACGGCACGCTATTTCCCGAATAGCCGACGCGCGAAGTCGGGGTCGTCTTTGAAATAGTGGCTGAACCGGCCCAAGGTGCCGGTCCGGTCCCGGATGACCTTCATCCGCATTTGCCAAAGCTGCTCGTAACGCTGGTTTCGCGAGGCCGCTTCGCGAAACCACCGTATCGCCTCGTCCTTGTCACCGAGCTGGTAGTAAACGAGGCCGAGCGCCTCGTAGGCGCGGGACTCGTTGGGGTAACGGTCAACGAACTCCTTCCCAGCGGCAATCGCCTCGTCGGATCGCGCGTCAGCTGCCAGGCGGATCGCCTTTCCGTAAAGACGGTAATCCTTACGCTTCTGCCAGAGTCGATTGAGCTCACGAACCGGTTCTTCATGGTCCATGACGCGGAGGTCAATGTAGTAGCTTATCGGGTACACGTCGGCACCGACGGTGGTACTGGGATCCTCAGCCACGCCCTTACGGTAGATTCTCAACGCGGCGGACTGCTTGCCCCGCGCGTCGCCGCCCACAGTATCCGCCTTCAGCAGTGCCGCCATCAGACGGTCGGCTAATTCGCCCTTGGTCGTCTCGAAGGTGTCACCCATCGCGTCGGTCGTCTCCTTGCCGGTGAGCATGTTCCCCTGGGTCGAGTAATGCTTTCCCTGGCGGTCGCCGGAATAGAAAGTACACTCGGGGCCGGTGTGCGCGGCGACACCCCCTTTTGCATCCACCGCGCCCATCTGGCGGAATTTCCGACCGGCGTCCTTGGACATGAGCATCTCGAGGCTGTCGGCTGCCGAGAAGCCCAATTCCATTAGCTGAACGCCTTCGACAGCGGTCACGAGGTTTTGCCCGGCAAACGAGTGCTGCATAGCGATGACTCCCACGCCCGCCTTGCCGTAAAACGACATGACGTTGAAGACGCGGGAGGCGATCGCAATACCGACATCACCCGTCTCCGGATCGTAGGCGACAATGGAGTAGGTGGTGATCAACTCGTCCGGCTCGGACGCGGGGGACGAGTTCTGCACGGCTGCGAACGACGCGGCCGCGAAAAGGCTGAGGCCTGCCAGCGCGAGCAGTGTCCGTTTCACTTTTCCAAACATGAAACCCTCCTTGAGTTCATGACTGTTGATCGATAGTGGCATTAGTATCCGACGAGTCGCGGGAGAAAGAGCACGACTTCGGGGACGAACGCGATGAGAAGTGTAAAGGCGAACAGGAGTGCGAGGTAGGGAACGATTGGCCGGGCGACCTCCGCGGGGGAAACCTGGCCCACTGAGCAAGCGACCAACAAGCTCACGCCGACCGGCGGCAAGAAAACCGAGATCCCTTGCGTCGCGACGATGACGGCGCCGTAGTGAACCGGGTCAATACCCAGTTGTTTCGCAATGGGCAATAGAATCGGGGTTAGCATGACAACGGCCGGAACCCCCTCCAATATGGCTCCCAACGGTACGAAAACGAGAATCGTAAGAATGAGAAAACCCACGTCTCCCCCACCCAATTCGACTAGAGCGGCGGCCAGAGTTTGTGGCACCTGCTTCACCGCCAATGTCCAGGAGAGGAGTTTTGCGGCGCCAACGACGAAGAGCACCATACCGGTGAGGACGGCCGTGCGGACGAGCACACCCCACAGGCGACGTAGCGAGAGCTCTCGGTAGAAAGCTCCAAGTAATAGGGCGTATGCGACGGCAACTGCGGCCGCCTCGGTGGCAGTAAAAAGACCGAGGCGAATACCCCCAAGTACAATGACGACCAGCAACAGGGGGAGGGCGCCCGCTAATACCGCCCGGGCCGTAGTACCCCAAGTCTCTCGAGGTCCGCGAGGCCAGCCTTGGCGTTGCGCCTGCCACCAGATTTGGCACATCAAACCGATAGCCATGAGCAAGCCGGGAACCAGACAGGCGGCAAACAGTTTTCCAATGGAGACGTTCCCAATAACGCCGTAGACGACCATGACAATGCCGGGAGGAATCATGATGCCCATGGCACACGCGGCGCCTACGATAGCGGTGGCACGTGCACGGCCGTATCCCTTTTCGACGAGCTGGGGGATCATGATGCCACCAATCACCGCCGCTTGTGCCGAGGTGGATCCAGAAACACCCGCAAAGAATGTTTCCGCTACGACCACCACCTGCCCGAGTCCGCCATGCAAATGGCCTACCAAGGAGTAGGCCAACGTCACCAATCGTCGGCTGATGCCTCCTATATCCATGATGAAGCCGGCGAGGATGAACAGGGGCACCGCCAGCATGGGAAAGGAGTCCATGCCGCCCACAATTTGCTGGGGGATAATCACGAGGGGTAGTTCCTCGCCGAGAACAAAAGCAAGAGCGGCTGTTCCCACCAGTGCGAAGCCGATAGGGATGCTCAGCAGCACAAGCACGATGAAAGCGACCAAAAGAAGCACAGCCATCAGTGACTCTTCTCCTCCTGGCGCTCCTGCTCGGCAAGCGTGCCGCCGAGACCGGCCGCCAAATGTAACAGCATGAGAATCCCGGCCACCGGTACCGAGGCGTATACCCACGCAAACGGCAGACCCAACGCCGCCGAACGCTGGCCGTGGGCCAGATGCACAAGTCCAAAGCCCAGGATGATGAGGCCGAACGCCACGGCTGTGGCGATGCCAGTGCCGCAGCGGTGGGCCCAGATTCGCGGACGACGAGGGAGCTTCGTTACCGCCAGATCGAAAGCAAAGTGACTCTGAGACTCCAAGGCGAGCGAGGCGCCGATCATGGATAGCCAAATGAAACAGAATCTCGACAACTCTTCGCTCCAGGGATTTGGCTGCTCGAACAGATAACGCATGGTGACCTGAAGCAGCACCGCCGCGAAGACGGCGAGCACGAGGCTTCCAGCAACTGCTTTCTCGAGCGCAACCATCCGGCGGTTAAGACGTCTCACAAACTGCAACACTGGTTTTCTCCACCTTCCATAAAGAGGCCCAGGCCACCCTGGGCGACGACGATCGATAGCGGCAACGAGGTTCAGGTGGGCCTGGTTGCTGCCTGAACGACACACCGCACCGTTGTTCCGAAACGCGTGCGAAAGCCAACAAACTCACCGACAGTCACGCGTCCCAGATCGTCTGACCGACATCCATTAATAGGGATGCACCTGTGACCAAGCGCGCATCGAGGTCCGAGGCGAGGAAGATGACCGCGCCCACGATGTCTTCCGGAAGGCCCTTTAAAGGGTTCCGAGCCATACGTCTCTCCTCGAACTCCGGATTCGCGATGTCGTTTCGGCTCAGATCCCATTCGATCGGACCAGTAGCCATAGCGTTCACCCGGATTCTGTAGGGCGCCAATTCCAAGGCCTCTGTTTGGTTCAACATCTCGATTCCGGCCTTCGCCACGCAAGCGCTTCGATGGAGTTGCTGTAGCAACACGGTCCACCATACCGGTGTCTTCACAGACCAAAAGAGGGCAGTGTAACGCTAAAAGGCCGGGACCCCAAGTTAAAATCGAGTTCATCAGCTCATAAGGCTGTCTGCCTCCATCTCGCACGAGCGTACGAAGAACCGGACAGCAATCGTGAGCACTTCCCCGACGCGGTGCACGCTTCTCCCCAAAGGGCACATCTCGAGCCGGGCGATCGCATGAACGTTGCGGTTCGCGAGCGTCGAGAGCTGTATCGGCAGAATCGGCCGTATCGTTTAAATTTAAAGTAGAACGCCCGCCTGCACTCTCACCGTCTCGAGAGACTCCATGTCGATCTGGGTTACGGTGGGGATGACGGAAGCAAGCCGCCTCGCTTTCTCGGGAAGCCCCTCCCACAAATGTCCGCTGACGATCAGAAGTCGGTACTTTTCTGTGACAGCCAGCTCGGCAAGATCCGGAATCTCACCGATGGACTTCGGCTCGAGGGTCACTTGGTTGCCGATCTCGCCTCGAAGGTAGTCGACGACGGCGCCTCCGATCCGCTCGCAGTCGGCGTCGGGTAGAACGAGCAAGCACCGACGAGCCCGCAGGCAGTCTTCGAATCCTGCGAACGACGCGTTCGGACATTTTGACCCGTATCGCGTAGATCCGGTCTTTCGTGCCCGTGCCCTCGACAACTTCGAGGAGTCGCTCGTAGCGATACGAGTTGACGAGGATCGCGGAGTAGCGTCCGAGCTCCTCCTGGGACAGCAGGGCAACGTCATCGAAGCCGCGACCGGCGATCTTGATCTCCCAGGCGCGCTCGATCACGGCGGCATGCTCCTTCGCTGAGCTCGGGCTCAAGTCCACGTAGAGGTAGGACGGCGTGCGCGTCTCGTGCGCGATCGCCCGGCGCACGAGGAGACGGGCCCAGCCGATGGAGCTGACTTTCTGCGACTTTGCCCATTGCAATATGCGATCGCACTCCGACGTCGCCTCGGAAGCGATCTTCTCCGCGTGCGGGGACGTCACGAGATGTTCGGTCACCATCACGTGGCTTCGGCTCTTCGACGACAGGAACCCAAGTCCGTGAGCTCCCGATACGCGCGTCGCACGACCGCCTCACCGACCCCCAGCTGCTTCGCGAGAGCGCGAATCGACGGCAGGAGGTCGCCTCCTTGCAGCCGTCCGACGGTGTAGGCGATCTTGATCTGCTCTTTGATTTGAATCCAGGGAGGCAGCGAGCTCGCGCGATCGACTAAAAGGGATTTCAAGGTCTCGACTCTGCGTCCAACTCTGGAATAACCTTAACAAAATATCAACAATTTGGTCGCCCGACCCTGCGCGAGCACGCCCGGTCCAATTGATTGAATCCCGTCCAATTGATTGAATCGAATAATCAGTTACAAATCAGTCACTTAGTAGGTGTCATGTTTACTACACTGAAAACGAGCGAATTCGCTTGACACGCGAACTTACTTTCTCCTAGATTCATCCTGTGTTCATGAGAACAAAGGCGTTGTTAGTTGTTAAAAGAGGGAGTATAGGATGATGCTGTCCAGAGTTACAGCGGTCTTCTCGTTTCTAGTTATGCTCGTCGTCAGTGGTACGCTCTTCGCTCAAACACAGACGGGAACCGTTACTGGAAGAGTCACCGATCAGTCGGACGCCGTGATACCGGGAGTGACCGTTAGCGTCGCCAGCGACGTACTGATCACCGGGACACGGGTCACCACGACCGATGCGTCCGGAAACTACAGTTTCAGGCAACTAGCAACGGGCAACTACGACGTGACGTTTGAGCTATCGGGCTTCGCAACAACCCGTCACGAACAAATCGCCGTGGAGGCTTTCTTTGTGGCCACCGTAAATGTGATCATGACAGTAGCAACTGTGGAAGAAGTGATCACTGTAACTGGCGAATCACCGACGGTTGACGTCAAGAGCAGCGTCCTCTCCACGACTGTTGACCGAGACCTTCTGGACCAGGTCCCCTCGGGTAAGGATATCTGGGTCATAGCGGAGCAGGTTCCTGGTGTTGTACAGAACAAATACAACATCGGTGGCACCGAGAGCGCTCAACAAAGCAAATCCTTTATTCACGGCGCTTCTGGACAGCAGGAATTCGCCTTCGATGGGCTGACCAACAACTGGCCCGGCAGCAACGGCGCCTATGTCATGGTGTATTTTGACTATGAGAGCTTCGCAGAGGTTCAGGTCGTGACAAGTGCTGCCCCAGCCGAGCTAGGTACCAGCGGACTCTACATGAACATGGTCACCAAGTCCGGAGGCAACGACGTCCACGGGGGTATGACCTTCTCAATAGAACCTGGCCAATGGCAGGGAAGCAACGTAGACGATGCATTGAGGGCAAAGGGGTTAACGTCCGGCGGAAACAGAATCGATCGTATATACAACTTCGCCCCCAATGTGGGTGGGCCGATCATAAAGAACAAGATGTGGTTTTTCGGCTCCTACCTGCGATATGACGTCAACACCCAGGTCCCCGGGTTCACGCTGGCGGATGGCAGTCCAGAGGTCGACGTAAACCACCAGACCAACATAATGGCAAAGGTCACCACCCAGATTACAGACAACAACAAGCTGATGGGCATGTACTATTTCAACTACCAGAACAGGTTTTTTAGGAGACCCGGGGGTTTTGTTAGTCAGGAGGCTTCTTGGCGCCAGATCGAGCCGGCTCACATCGTTCAAGGCCAATGGACCTCCATCCTCCCCAACGAGACCCTCCTCGATGCGCGTTTGGGTTACGTCACCCATGTGTTTCCGCTCCAGCCTCAGGACGGCGTAAAGCCTACGGATATCGCTCGGAAAGACACTGGCACCAACACGTCGACGGTGGCCAATGAGCTCTACCGATGGCATACCGCTCCCAGGACTCAGTTCAATATCTCTCTAGCCGGCTTTTCCTCTGGCCTTGGCGGAAGCCACGACTGGAAAATCGGCGGGGGATTCTCCGCTCAGCATACGTTTAGCGACAACACCCTCAACGGGGATTACTCCATGCGCTTCTATAACGGCGTGCCGGACGAAGTGCGGCTCTTTTCGGAGGTAACGGGACAGCGGGACGATTACCACATCATCACCCTCTTTGTCCAGGACTCTTGGACTATCGGCGAGCGCTTGACCATCAACCCCGGACTCCGGATGGAGAAGTTTCGAGGGTTTTATCCCGATCAGGGGAGTCCAGCAAATACCTTTTTTCCCGCAGTTAGCTTCACGAAAGTGGACAACGTCCCCAACTTCACTAATATCGTTCCTCGGTTCGGGCTCAGCTACGACCTCACGGGTGATGGCAAGACGGCATTCAAGGGGAGCTTCAGCAAATTTACGCAGCTGGAAGGGTCCCGCTTGACCGGAGCAATCAATCCCAACAGCAGGCGTTGGGAGGGAAGGGCCTGGGATGACGCGAACGGGAATAATTTCGCCGAAGTGAGCGAGTTCGGTGACGTCCTCAGTCGCGGCGGCGGAACCTTCGTGAGCTTCGACCCCGAAACCACCCGCCCCCTGACCTATGAAGCGACCGCAGGCATCGAGCACGAGCTCGGGCGGGACCTATCCGTCAGCGGCACCTACTACCACCGAAAGAACTACAACTATTTCAATCGGATCAACCGAGCGGCACCCACTTCTAGCTTTACACCGGTAGATATCGTAAGCCCTGAAGGACAGACGATAACCGTCTACAATCAGGATCCCTCCACCGTGGGTCTGGTTGACCGGGTCATCACGAGTGATGGAATGTCCAAGTTCACTGAAAATTACAACGGGATAGAATTCACCGGCAGGAAGAGGTTATCGAATGGCTGGCAGTTGTTGGCCGGATACACCTATGGCATATCCAAAGGATTCAATCCCAATTTCAACACGGATGTCAACAATCCCAACAATCTGGTCAATATGAAAGATGCTCACCACGACCAAGACAGAACCCATATGATCAAGGTGAATGGGACGTACATGTTACCTGGAGGCGTCAGTGTCAGCAGCAACTATAGATATTACACCGGTCAACCCCTGACCCGGACGTTCAGTGTGAGTCTGAATCAGGGCCGGGTGCGCGTCCCCGCGGAGCCCCGTGGCGCGTATAGATTCGACAATGTCTCGATTCTGGACCTCAGGGTGGCCAAGCGCTTCACTTTTGATACTTGGAGTATTGAAGGCCAGTTCGATATGTTCAATGCCCTCAATTCCAACGCGGTCACTCGCGCGAACACCACGATTGGTCCCAGTTTTGGCAACCCCGTTCAGATTCTTACACCCAGAATCCTCGGCGTCGGTATGCGGCTGACCTTCTGAGGAGTTTGACCGAGAGAGGATTCTTCTAGACAGACCATCGCACGTGGATCACTTGATTTGAAAGGGTCCGGGTCCGATTTGGACCCGGACCCTTTCTTGTGCAAAAACACAAATCCACTGCAACCCCGATGTCTTGGCGTTGCTCGACAACTCGAGACAGAGTAGGGTTATAAGGGAAACCGATGCGTCTCACTGTCTGGATTCTGGGTTTTTCCATCCTTTCGGCTGGCAGCTCCTTCGCTCAGAAGGAGCTCACGGAGCGCCTGTCCGAGGAGCATCGCGGCTGGCTCGAGAGGGACGTCCTCTACATCATTGCCGAGCGCGAGCGGGAGGTGTTTCTCAGCCTCGAGACGCTCGAGGAGCGTAACAGCTTCATCGAGGCCTTTTGGCGAAAGCGCGACCCGAATCCGACCACCCCCGCCAACGAGTTCAGGGACGAGCACGACCGCCGACTCGACTACGCCAACAGGCTCCTGGGTAGGGGAACGTACCGCGAAGGCTGGCGCACCGACCGCGGGCGCTACTACATCATTCTGGGGGAACCACGAGAAGTCCAACGGTACACGGGATACAGTGAGTTGATGGACTCCGAGCTCTGGTTCTATCAAGGTGAAAAAGGCAAGGGCTTGCCGGCGTTCTTCTATCTACTGTTTTACAAGCGGGGCGACGTGGGGGAGTACGAGCTCTACAATCCCTTCATCGACGGCCCCCCGGCGCTGCTTCGCGGAACGTTCATCCAGTCCAACCCCGACAACCTCGACGCAATTGAATCGCTCATGCAGATCTCACCCGAGCTCGCTCACGCCTCCCTCTCGTTCGACACCAGTGAACCGCCGGACTTGATGGGAGGCCGGCCGGCTATGGGCACCGGCTTGCTCTTGGCAAGAATCGAGGAGTCCCCCAAGCGTGCCGTCCGGACAGACTATGCCGACGCCTGGATGCAGTACGGCCGGCGTGTCTCTACCGAGTACTCGTTCAATTTCGTGCCCAACCGACATGTCTTCTCGGTCATGGCAGGGCCCGAAGCAACGCCTATCATCCACTACAGTGTGGAGCTCGATCCGGAGAGCTTCGGGCTGGAGATGAACGAGGACGACCCATCGAAATATTACACGACGCTCGATGTCACCTTCGAGGCCACCAACGATGAGGGCACGCTCGTTGTCTCGACCGGTAGCTCCACTTTCGTCGAGCTCACCCCGGCACAGGCGGATCAAGTCCAGAGCGCGCCCTTCGCATTTCAAAGCAGTTTTCCCCTCGTTCCTGGTCGCCATACGGTGTCGGTCATCCTCCGAAACCGGGCCTTGACAAATTTTACGCTGGCGGAGCGCGAAGTCGAAGTTCCGCGGTTCGAGCTCGGTCGTCCGACGCTCGCGGACATCATCCTGTGCCACGCCACCACGGTGGCCAGAGAGACGGTCGACCCGACGGAGGTCCGCACCTTCCAGATCGGGGGACTTCGCCTCGAGCCAGCCTCCGATCAGCTCTTTGCCCTTGGCGAAACTATCCACGTTTTTGCACAGGCGTACCAGACTCCCGAGGGCTACATGGCCCGATTCGAGCTCGCGGGTGCGGACGAGGTCTTCGACGCGGTCGAGACCGAGGTCCAGAAAGCTCAGGGTGGTACGGTCACGGCAGAGCTCTCCGCGCTCGGCATGGTGGGCGGTGATTATCAAATCCGGGTGCGTCTCATGACACCTCGAGGGGAGCTCGTAGAAGAGCGCTCCGTTCCCGTCGTGCTCTCGCCTCGCACCGTGGTCCCTCGCCCCGGGTTTGTTCTCCGGAAGGGATTCAACACGGCGATTCCGGAGCTTCTCGCTCTTGCTCGAGGCGATCAACTTTGGAACCTCGGTCGGTTCGACGCAGCCCGGGAGGACTTCGAAAAAGCGGTCGCGGGAAACCTGAATTTGCCGCACGCTCGATGGAAGCTCGCCAACGCCTACCTCCGCAGCCGCGACGCCGAGCGGTCCCTCGCCCTGTTGGCCCCGCTGGAAGAAGCTTTCAGCTCCCAGTTCGAGGTAATCGCCGGCCTCGGGTTTGCCTACTACTTCAAGGACGATTTCCAGAAAGCGACAGAGTATCTGGAAAAGGCGATGACGATACGACCCCCAGACACCGAGCTGTTGAACGCCACCGCGGACTGCCATCTGCGTCTCGGAAACCCCGACAAGGCCAAAGCCTATTTCGACCGCTCACTGGAGCTCGACCCGAGTCAGGAAGCGGTCAAGAGGCGCCTTGCCGAGCTATCGAGCCAAGGGAGTTGAACACCTCTCCGGGAAAAGGGTCGTCCGCGTTTCGTGCGCCTAATGCCGTTCCAACTTGACTTCACCTAGTACGATCGCCGCTGAATCCAGCTTCGAGCCACGTTCGAGAGCTCCCGGTGCTTGCGTCATTAGCTGTTGACTAGGCGGCGCGTTGACCTTCGCAGGGTGGGGCAATCGGTCCCAGCAGGATGTAATCGATACCTGAAGGAAGAGAATCGAGCAGCTCCGGGAGCAGCTCGGTGCTCGTCGCCTACGTTTCACGGATGACCAGCGTCGGCGCCTCGCAGCGAAGGCGTGGATCATGGCGTGATACAAATGGACGAGCTTCTTCGCGAGACAGCGTTGCAAGGCCTCCTCAAAGGGTTGGCTGAAAGAGGACTATTCGCAGGAAGCGCCCGAGGTGTTCTCTCCAGGATGGCCGCCGCAAGATCGGCGCTCGTCTCTCTCTGGAACGGACGCTCGAGGACCACCGTCTGCGCCAGGAACACGAGATTCTGATCAAAAGCCGCGGTCTGGTTCGCTCGGAAGGCGATGATGGCAGACGAGCTCGTGCACTTGCTCGAGTCTGCGTCTCTGAAACCCCATCAGGAGAACAGGGGCGGGTGCTTCTCGTGGAATCCTGTCGCCTCGAGGAGACGCTGGGCGACGGCCAGAAGCTCTCCCTCACGATAAAGATGGCCCGCGAGCGTGACTCCGAGAGGCTCGCCGTTCGACCGGAGGCCCGTGGGTACCGCCACTGATGGGTGGCCCGTAAGGCTCATAATCGGGTTGAGGCTTCGGCTCGGATGCCACCAGACCCCGTGAGGAGAGAGCACCACGTCAACTTCGCTCAGGGCTTGGTGGGTCTCCTCCATGAGTTGCTGGCGCATGCGGTTAGCTTGGAGGTATTCCACCGCGGGTACCAGGTGATACGCGCGGAGCTCCGTGGCGTGCCTGGGCCGCACGAGTTGTGTTTCCAGTCCATTGCGGAGTAACTCGTCGAAACCGGCCGCCCGCTCCACGTACTCCACGAAGAAATTGAGACTGCTGGCCGGGAGAGACACGGGCCGCAACTCGCCCCATTGAGCGCGCAGAAGATCTAACACGCGGACATGGTGAGCGCGGTACTCGGAATCCTCTTCGTCCTCAAAGGCTGACGCAAGATAGCCGAGACGGAGCCTTGTCGCATCCATGCCGGCATTCCAGTGCACCGGGATGTCTGGGACCGAGAGGTCCCGGTCGTCGGGTCCGGCGATGGCGTGCAGCACAAGAGCGGCGCCTTCAGCCGACCTGCACATGGGACCGACCTTGTCGAGCGTTGTGCCGGCGGCCATGACGCCGTACCGGCTCACCCGTCCGAACGTGGGCCGCAAGCCCACGACGCCGCATCGCTCCGAGGGCCCAAGGATGGAGCCTCCCGTGTCCGTGCCGATAGCGAAGCCCACCAAGCCCGCAGCAGTGGCTGCGCCGGATCCTGCGGAGGATCCGCTCGAGCCTACCTCTGGATTCCACGGGCTGTTGGTTCTGCCGCCAAACCATTGATCGCCGAAAGCCAGCTCACCGGTGGTGAGCTTGGCGACCAGCACCGCGCCAGCCACGTCGAGACGTTGGATCACGGTAGCGTCCTGGTCGATCACCCGATCCGCAAACGCGGCGGCACCCCAGGTGGTGGGATAGCCGCGCACAGCGATGATGTCCTTCACGCCGTAGGGAATGCCGTGGAGAGGTCCGCGGTAGCGGTCGGCCGCGATCTCTTCGTCCGCCTCTTCCGCCTTTGCTCGGGCGCGCTCCTCGGTGAGAGTAACAACGCAGTTCAAAGTCGGTCCGTGGCGCTTCAGCCGACGGAGATAGATATCGGTCAGCTCTAACGAGGTGACCTGGCGCGTCTCGAGCAAATGGGCGAGGTGGGTGATGGGCCAGAACGCCGCCGCTTCCAGATCGGCAGGCCGCTCCACGTTAGAGGTACTCGCGCGGATAGGAGTCGGGGTGCGGTCGACGGTGACGCCCGATACTCGAGGGTTGAAATGGAGGGGGAGTGGCACCTCGTTTCCCAAGGGAGCGTCCCGGAACTCCTGGTATTGAGCCGAGTTTTTCTCGACGTCCTCCACCATAGCCTCCGCCTGATCCCTGGTGAGATCGAGGCCGGCTACGCGGGCGGCGTCCAGGATTATCTCTGACGTGACGTCACTGACGCCTACTTCCTGAACCTTGGCCCAAAGAACGCCTGGAAAGAGTAGCGCCGGCGTGGCGACGCCGGCGGCGGTAAGTTCAGCCATGAAGCGGCGGCGCGGAAGATTGGACATGATTCATCTCCAATAGACGTTTAGTCTACTTCTAGCTCTGTTGAAACCCGACAACACGGGCACACGGTGGCATAGAATTGAACAAGAATCAACGTCGAATCTAGAACGTGAAGAGGACAGGACGTGATGATCGACGTGAAGGGGGACACCTCGTGCAGACGGGTTTCAAGGCCGATCCTCCATCCTCCCGGCCTACGACTATGCTTGGCGGCCAGGACGGTGCTTGCTCCATTCGCTGTTGATTGATCTCCCTCAAGCACATTGAGATCATGGGAGATATAGCGGTTTAGTCAACCCGGTACACTTGAGTGATGAAGGCCATCCCTCCCTCGAGCGCCGGCCCTCAGACCTTTCTCAATCGGAGCGCGGCTTCGACGGCGTCACGCGGGAGCTTGGCACCGTCCGCGATGGCGAGCTCCCTATGGTGAACGGTGCCCTTGTCGTCGCAATTCCCGATGAGCCAGAGCCAAAGCACCCTCTCTTCTGGCGTACCCTCGATCCACAGGGAGGACGTGAACACGCCGCGGTCGACCTGGAAGTACGACATCAGCCCCCGACCGACGGGGGTAGTTTACGCCCGTCGCTTTTCTCGGGCTCAGCGACCCGGATAGTGAGCACTATCACCCACCGGCCTCGATAGCCTTTGCGATCGCTTCGACGGGACGAACTCCGGGCGCAACAGGTCTTGAGTGTAAATATTCCATGACCTCGCTCAGAAGCCACCCGACCGCGTTTGGCCCTATTTGCCGCCGCTGGCGAAAACGCTATGCGCGACCAAGGTTTCCCGCACAGGTCTGTTTTCTCTCAATCGGAGGTCAACGCTTTGTTCCGATGGATCGACGGTGGCGGGTCGTTGCTTCTGATCTCAGACCATCCCCCGTTCTCACCGGCCGCGGCCGACTTGATCGCGGTCCTAGGCGCGGCAAGCGTCCACACATCCACCATCGCCATCCCCAAAAAACGGACGTGTTCCGCCGCATCGACGGGACGCTCCGGGATCACATCATCCTGGAGGGTCGACATCCGGATGAGCGCGTCGCGTCTGTCGCTACCTTCAGCGGGTCCGCCTTTTACCTCTCTAGCCACTTTCAACCGCTGCTCGTGCTCGGCCCTGAGGCCTACGACATCACCTACCTGCGGGAGAATCTTGGTTCTTTGCCGAGAGAAGCGCTTCCCAGATACGACCTCGCCGGTTGGGCGCAGGCGGTAACACGGCACCTGGGAGAAGGACGCGTGGCGATCCTCGGCGAGGCTTCGATGTGCACGGCTCAGCAGGACGAACATGGTCCGTTCGGCATGAACCACCCGGACGCGGCTTCCAACGCGCAGTTCTGCGTGAACCTCGTTCGTTGGTTGAGCGGGGTCTTGGTCGACCCGACCGTTTCGGACGACGACCGTTTGCGCTAAACTGGAAGTACCGTGCGCAAAGCCTCGAATTGACACGATAGGGAGAACATGAGTCTTAGGACGGATACCGATTCGACGACGACCGGCAGCAGGAGCCCAAAGCTCGTGCTGCTCGCTCTCGCTTTCGTTCTACTGCTCGCAGCGGTGGGCGTTATAGGGTTGCGGGTTCTAGGGCAACTGGATGCCATCGAATCCCAGATCGTGGATTTGAGCACGAAAGCGGTCGAGGCGACCGATGCGTCGGAGCGCGCGCTCGCGCGTGCCGCGCGCACGGAAGAGGTCGCCCGCACAGCCGCGGAAGGACGCCTGCTTGCCGAAGCGGATACGGCGCGCGCCGAGGAAGACGCGGTGGCTGCTCGTGACGACGCGGCCATGTCGCGAGCTGATGCCGCCACTTCGCGGGAGGAAGCCGCCCGCGCCCGCGCGGAGGCCGATCGTATCCGCGCCGAAGCACAAGCGGAGCTGGACCGTCTCGAAAAAGCGCTCGGCAAAATCGCGGACACACGGCGGACCGCGCTCGGCCTCGTGATGAATCTCGACGAGGATAAGCTCAAGTTCGACTTCGACAAAGCGGAGTTGAAGCCGGAGGACAAAGAGCTATTGAGCCGCATCGCGGGCATCCTTCTCACGTCGCAGGCTTACACGATCGCCATCAACGGACATACCGACGACGTCGGCAGCGACGAATATAATGAGGAGCTCTCGGAGCGACGCGCCGCCGCCGTTCGCGACTACCTCGTCGAGGCCAGCATCAGCGAGGAAATTCTGAGCGTCCAAGGCTGGGGCAAGAGGCAGCCTCTCGTTCAAGGCACTTCCGACGCGGCGCGAGCCAAGAACCGGCGGGTGGAGCTCGGGATCGTGAACATCCGCATCAACTACCCGAGAGCTCCGCGACACTAGTGTCAGCTCACATCATCGAGCCGCACGAGCACGGTGCTCGCCTGTCGGCGACCATTGGGCTATGAGGGGAAGGGACAGAAGCCCGGAGTTGCCAGCTCCCGCACAGTGACACGGTTGTAACTTCCTCGTCGAAACGGTAAGTTCTCTCGATGTCCCTCGCCTCCGGAACGCGCCTCGCCCACTACGAGGTCCTCGAGCCAATCGGCAAAGGTGGCATGGGCTAGGTATACCGTGCTCGGGACACCAGGCTCGAACGCCATTTCGCGATCAAAGTTCTTCCGGAGGAGTTCGCCAAAGACAGGAAACGCCTGGCGCGGTTCGAGCGCGAGGCCAAGCTTCTGGCGTCGCTGAACCATCCGAACATCGCGAGCATTTACGGTCTCGAAGAATCGGACGGCGTGGCGGCGCTCGTGCTCGAGTTGGTCGAAGGACAGGAAGTCGAGATTCTAGATGCGCAGCACACCCATTTTTTGAGCAAACTCACCGAGCGAGAATGGAATCTCGCTCGGGTCGATGCGGCCTTCTTCGAGCTTCGTCACCCAATCACGCAGCGAAAAAAGCACCGGAGGATCCTCCCGCGGCACTCCCTCCAAAACGTCCGCCCCGCGAAGCCACGCGCGGCTCAGCTCCAGTATCACGAAGTCTCCGTTGCGTACGCGCACGAGACAAAGCAAGCTGCCTTCCACAGGATCCAGAGCTCACGAAACACCCGCTCGGGCTTTCCGGGCTTTCCCGAGCTGTCGAATCGATATCGATAGATGGCCCTTTTTCCTGGCTCATCACATACAGCGCGCCTTCGACGCCGAAGGCTATCCCTCCGGCCTGGGCGATGACGTCGGTGCCATCGAAAGCAATGACCTCAGACTCGCTCGAGAAGTTACCGTTCTCGTCGGGCAACATTCAGGTAATGTGGCCGATTCAAAGGCCCGCCGCCGCGACGAACAAAGAGCCCGAGAGCGGCCCGCGCTCGGGCCCGAGAACCGCCGCGACCGGTCCCCGCAGGTCTTCGAAAAAAGCAACGTTGTCAACAGTGGCGCCCATGAACTGCTGCTCCATTTGGAATGTGTAGGCATAGCTCGGATCTCGGCGCGGATTCGTGCCCGCGCCCACGACAACGCCCCGGTCCGCGGCGGAACGAGACACAACGGCTATGGGATGTTCGAGCGGGTACATGATCCGCGACAGCCGGAACCCGATATCGGGACGCTCAAAATCTACCGTGCCCGACGCGGGTCTCAAAGAAACGGCGGTCACAATCGAGAGCGGCTCGAGCGCGTCCGCCTTGACTGAATATTGGAGCTTCAACCTTACCGTCTGGAGCTGGGAATATTCATCTTCGACCTTGGACGCACTAATGACCTTTCCGTTCGCATCAAGATAGGCGAAAGTCAGCGCAATGATGTCGCGCGCGAGCACACGGCTCGTCACACCCGTAACGTCCTTGACGAGCTCCTTCCCTTCACCCTCCCCGGACGCACGCAAATAGTAGCGAACTTCTCGCAGCCCCAGCGCACGGGTGGCTGCGTTCTGGGTGAAACGGTTGCGGAAGTCGCCACTCGTCGTCTCGAGGGAACGAAGCTTCATCCAAAGAGGCGACCGCTTGACGACCTCCGCGACTTCATTGCTACGTCGCGCATCCGTCAGCAGCACAGTCTCGCCCAACTCGAAAGCACCCGCGGCCGTGAAAAAGAGCTCCGTGTCCGTCTCGATGAGCCCCGACGTGAGATAGCCCGATGTGAGGTTCGGGTTCTAGCACAAGGTCAAGGTGAACGAGCTCACCCCGCCGCCCGGCACACGCGGCATCACCGCGACGACGCCTTCACCTAGTCCTCGCCCGGCGAGCGTGAGCTCATAGCCGATGTCGTCGAGCGCATGTGTGATGCTTGACGAAGCGGCGGCGAAATCGCTTTGCGAGCGAAAGATGCGCGCGACATCTCGGAGCGTGCTCGCGACGAGCCCCATCACGACGAGTGTGATCCCGAGCGCTATGAGCACCTCGAGCATTGTGTAGCCGCGCTCGTCCCTCGTCAATTTGGGTTCCCTCGTCGAAACTGTATTAGTTGTTAATGATGGCACACTCTTTTGAATCGGTCAGCGAGGCAGGGACGTCAGGGACGAAAGGAACCTTTGTCGAGAAAGTGTAGGCACAGATCAAACGTCTCGTTAGCGAACATGATGAACGTGTGGGTGCGGTCGACTTCGACCCAATCGCGCATGCCGTCGAGCTTCGTGTTCTCGACGCGCACGACCCCGTCATTGGCGTCGCGGAACCCGATGCGATGGCCACAATTGCCCGCGATCACGCCGAACTCGACATCGGGAACGGGAAGCGTTCGATAGAACGCGTCATCGCCGAGTTTTTGTCCGCTGTCCCCGGTGAGCCACTGATAGACACGCAGGTGGCGCATCATGCTCGCTAGAGCAGCCTGCCCGTTCGGCGGCGCAAGCATGACGATGCGCTTCAACCCCGCGCGGTACCCTTCCTGGAAGCCGTGGCGAACAATGATATTACCGAGCGAATGACCGATGAGGTGATATTGAGGTGCTCGTACTTGGTTCTCGACGAGCTCCCGAAGCCACACCGTGAGCTGGTCAAGGGTGGATTTGCGTGGGCTATAGCCGAACCAATGCACTTCGTAGCCGGCGTGTCTGAAGCGCAGCCCGAGAGCGGCCATGGACATCCAGGTACGGCCCATTCCGTGCAACAGGATGACAGCCTGCTCCCGGGTCGGTGACCGCATCATGGTTTTTTGACGAGCTCGACGGCCGCGATCCGTTCGTAGACGGCAAGGTCGTTCGAGGAAAAACAGCAGAATATGACGCGCTCCGGAAGGTCGTGACCAAGAAGCCACTCTCGGACCGTCGACTGTGCCACAACCGCCGCCGGCTCGATGGGATATCCGTAGATACCGGTCGAGATGCAGGGAAAGGCGACCGTGCGGAGCCCACGGCGTTCCCCGAGCTCGCAAGCGTTTCGATAGCAGCTAGCGAGAAGCTCGGGCTCCCCTGCGGCTCCGCCGTGCCACACGGGGCCCACCGCATGGATCACGTGATTCGCCCGCTGTCGACCGGCGTATCTGTCACCGTGGGCGTTCTATCTGGCCTCTACCACGCTAGAAGAGCCTCCGAGCTAGACCCAGCGGTAGCCCTGGGATACGAGTAGCCGCATTTCGGGTTGCTACCTGCGGTCTGCTCCGGCCGCCCGGGTCGTTTCACAAGAACGCCGACGCTTCTTTGGAGCAACCCACCGCGTGGGACGCGCCATCGCTATGGCGATCGTTCGGCCCGCGCGTAGTAACCCTGCCGCGTGCGGACGATGAGGTCGTCGCGGCCGCGCACTCGAACTTCGAGAGGACGCCAGGTTTCGTCGGTCGTTTCCGCGGTTTCGGACAGAGCCTCCCGCGGGATATAAGCCATGCGGTAGTGGCGGTGCAGATCTTCTTGCACATCCAGGAAGGCCTCTTTGACTTGCTCCACATCTTCGGGAAAGAAAGCACGCCCACCCGTGGCTTCGGCGAGCGTCGTCAGAAACGGAATGTTGACGCTTTCGCTGCCTTCCGGACCCCAACCCGTGAAGCCCACGGTGTAAATCGTCACTTCGCTGAGCTTGGCGCCTTCGGTCACGTCATCGCTCGTCGCCTGACTGCCTTGCTGTGCCGGCCCCACGTCGTCACCGTCCGTGAACACGAGGAGCGACTTGCGTCCTTCTACCGTCGATAGCTCGTCGAGGGCCGTGAGGATGGCATCGTAGAGGGCCGTGCATCCGGCAGCCCTCATGGATTGGAGGATCGCAAGATGCTCGTCGACCTCATCGGTGAAGCGCGGCCCGAAGCGCACATTATTCGAGAACAGCCCCACACGCGCCATGTCCCCCTCGCTCAGATTGCGCGCGAACAAGTAGGCGGCGGTCTGGATGGCGGCCAAGCTCGAGCGAATGCTCGAAGAAGAGTCGAGAAGAAGCATCGTCGTCACGGGAGTAAACTCCGGCGTAAAGAACGCAAGCTCCTGCTCCTCGCCATTTTCCAGGACGACGAAGTCTTCCTGACTCAGACCGGGAACGAAGCGGCCGCGACCGTCGACGACAATGACATCCAACGTGACGGATTCGACGCTGACCTCGAACCGAACGCGATTATCTTGAGCGCTCACGGCCCCCGAGAAAAGCATCGCCGCTATCCAGACGTGAAAACGCAAGCTGTTTCGACCCCTCACTTGGCCATACTAGCATGGGCCGCGAGGGACGCCCTATGCCCAGCGTTAGTTGAAACTGGGCTCGTAGGCGTGGAGGTCTTCCCTCAAGAGCTTGCCCCACTGCTCGTCAAACGGATGGACTTCTTCGACGCTGCGGCCATCGCGTTCCACGCTACGGCCGCCATTCGCCCACCCGAAGATGGAGCCTTCGAGGTTCCGTATGTTCGTGAAACCGCGTTCTCGTAATTTGTTGACGAGCTCCGCCGAGCGGTAACCCACGGAGCAATAGGCAACGATGGCTGCGTCGTGGGCGAGCGTGTCGAGAAAGGCCGAAGTGTCGGTTCCGGGCTGCACCCGGACAGCACGGGGAAGATGGCTCACCGCATATTCCGCTTCTTCGCGAACATCCAGCAAGATGGGTGCGTTCTCCGGCTCCGTCGCCATTTGCTGGCTGAGCTCGTCAGCGGAAACGTGCTCGACGTCTGGAAAATCCTGGCGCACCATCTCTTTGACGGACGTCCAGGACGGCCCCTGTGAACAGCCAAACACCACGAGTATCATTATTAGAAAGAGCGTGTGAGCCTGCATTATCGAGCAACCGTCGATGCCGCGCTAATCGAAGCTTCGACGCTCGCCACCACGTACTCTATCTCATCGAGCACGTTCGGCCAGTGCGGCGAAAAGCGCAGATATCCGTCCGGAGCGGCACAGAAGATGCCGGCCTCCGCGATCGCCTTTTGGATCGCCCTCGCATCGACATCCGTGGGAGGCGCCAAGCTCAATATCCCCGACCTCTGCTCGCGCTTCGCCGAGCGCAAGCTCTCGAAACCGAGCTGCACGAGCTTCGGCTCGAGCATATCGAGATAGCCGTTGACATGGTCGAAGATAGACTCGGGAGACAGCTGAAGGAGCAGGTCGAGCGAGGCTTCGAGAGCGGCACAACCGACCGTGCTGAAGCTCCCCGACTCGAGAAAGTCGATGCTCGTACGGATGGGCCGGTCATAGCGCAAATTCCCAGGACCTTCGAGCAAGAACGCGACCGGACTCTCGTGGCTGAGCCATCCCGCGACGTGCGGACGCAAAGCTGCCGCCTTGTCCGCGGCCGCGTAGACGAAGGCGATCCCGTCAATGGCCATCATCCATTTATGGCTGCCGCATACGAGATAGTCGATACCTTCGACCACCACATCCATAGGCACCGCGCCGAGACCTTGGATCGCGTCCACACAAATCTCGGCACCGGCCGCGTGACACCGGAGGCTCAACTCAAGGACGGGCATGCGGAAGCCTGTCTGAAACTCGATGGTGCTCACGGCAACAAGACGGACGCCTCGCTCGAGCACTTCCGAAAAACGCTCGAGTGCCCGCTCTTTGTCCACACGAAACTCGGACGCCGAAAGCATGACGATCTCGAGCTCGTAGAGCTCTGCCGCGCGTTGCCATGGCGTGACGTTCGTCGGGAACTCACCGTCGAAAACAACGACGCGGTCACCCCTCTCCCATGGAAAACAGAGCGCTATCTTGACGAGCCCCTCCGTGGTGCTCGAAACGAAGGCGAGATCGTCGGGGGCTCCCCCGACAAGTGTGGCTAGCTTGTCTTTCAGCCGCTTCCGTTGCTCGTGCCACGAGAAGAACGCGCCGAGACCTCGTCGCCCGTAATCGTCCATACATGCACGCATCGCTTCGCGCACGGCGAGCGACCAGGGCGACATCGCCGCGTGGTTCAGATAGGCACGTGGCTCGAGGTCCGGGAAGAGCTCACGACTCCCGAAGCGCGCTTCGAATCTCGCCATGAGACGATTGTATCCTGACATCGCCGCTCCAGACTGAAGCATCCGACTGGCAAAGCGGCTTCCAAATTGGCATGCTAGTGCTCAACTATGGAATCTCGTGGTCGAAAAATGCGCCCTATGGTCGCTATAGCGCTCGCTTTGTCGGCATTCCTCGCCGCGGGGCAGTCGAGCATTTCGTCTTGGAGCGACGACGCGACACGCTTCTCAGGTCTGGAAGTCTTCGGGGTCGTAGCGCACCGGTCCCTCGACACAGACTGTGATGACGTCGTTGCGCTCGTCGACTTAGCTTCCGTCCAGGGATTGTCGCCAGAAGAGCCGCGAGCCCAGGCCAGGTTGAGCACCTTCGATCCGGACGAGGACGGCCACGTCGCGCCGGCCGAGCTCGCGGCAGGCATTCGCGCGGGTGCGCGCGAGCAGGTCGACATCACCATGCTCACGGACGCGAACGAGGACGGCGAGCTTTCTCTCAAAGAGCACGCGCTGGGTTTTCCGGACCATGAAGGAAAGCCGGATGCTAACGGTTTTACGCCCCGACAGCTCCAAAGTTTCGGGTTTCTCGACCAAGACGGCGATGGAAGGATAACTCGCGAGGAAATCACTGTTCGGCACGAAGCGACGTTTTTATTGATTTTATGGACACGGATCGTGTCGCACCACATGGAGCGCATCGATACCGACGGTGACGGCTTGCTACGCATCGATGAATTCGCGAAGGGGCTCGGCTACGACTCCGGTGCCGAGCTTCCTTCCGTACAACGCGCTTGGTACGACATCGTGGCGAATCGCCACCAAGGGGAGAGCGCCATCTCACTTCGAGTGTTTCGCATTCAGCTCCTTCAAGACCGGCCTATCTCGTCGCGTTTGTCCATGGAGCGCCCGATCCTCTCGCTGCTCTTCCCCGCTTGCGAGCCAGCGGAAAACATAGGAGATCACCCGTGACCCCATCGAGATCGACATCGCGCGCCTTCATAGCCGTAACCGCTCTGGGCTGGCTAGCACTCACAGCCGCCGCTCAACCGCAAGATTCCAACACGCTCGAATGGCTCAGCGATTACGGCGAAGCGCTCGCGCTCTCGAAGCAGACGGGACACCCGCTGCTCGTCGAGTTTCGCTGCGCGCCTTGAATCGCGGGCCGCCGCTTCGACGCACAGGTTGTGCTGTCGCCGAAAGACTCCCCAAGGGGTCGACTCCTCGAACAATTCACGCGCGCGCGTATCGTGGATATGACCGGGATCGACATCGGACTCTACGACTTCGACCGCCCGTCTCGATTGGCGGCTTCAGCTCATCCTCGTGCAGAACTGGTTCCAGGAGCTAGAGCGTTTGGTGCCCGCCAAGTAGTGCCACAATTTAGGCTCAGCTAGAGCGCCTCGCCCGCAACCCGACTTCACCAAGCAGCCTCATCGGGCCGAGACGACGAAGCTTTTCGAGCTTCTTTTCGTCATGCACGAAAAACGCACCCGCGTAGCCGAGCGCGTTGACCGAGATGGACTCCCACGCGTCCCGAGACCTCGGGATCACGACCATCCGCTCACGCGTGGCGAGAAGGTTGTAGGCACGGGGGTCGTTTTCGCGGCCAACATCGGCCAGCAACTGGAGGTAGCGCCGGCGCGTTTCCTCCGCCGCGCCCTTGAGCGTTCGGTCGACGCAGTCATCCAAAGAACAAGACGCGTTGCGGAAAGGCAGCGCTCCTGGCTCGCGCTCGAAAGCCGTGTCCATCGGGAGGTGCTCCGGCCCGTCGCCGAGCGGCGCCGCCACGAGCTGCAAGTGTTTGTGCCGTTGGCTCGCGCCGGATGCCCGGCCGGCATTGTAGAAGGCGAAGCCATCGACCGCGCGCAAGCCGATCCACAGAGCTTCGAAGTCCGCCTGGCTCAGAAGGGATTCCTGCTCTTCGAAAGCGCGCGTCACAATCAACACGTGGTTGTCGCTCACGTTGAATTTGTTGAGGAGCGCGTAATGCGTTTCCGAGATATCGCCAATCAATAGATCGTCTTCCGGCTCCAGAAAAGGATTGAAGCCCGGCCCACGCTTCTTGGCGACGATTTGCTTCCGGACGAGATTGGCGGCGACGCGGGTGAGAAAACGCACGTCGCCATCGACGAGCGTGACGCTGCGGGTCTCGATGGGCTGGAGCGCTCCGGACGCGAGCGCCGAGACTGATTTGGCGAGGACCCGATCCCAGAATGTGCGCGGCTCCCCCATCAAAGCGCGCAGTGCTGGTAGAGCACGCCGTCGGAAAATCCCTGGCGGCGATAATATTCGCGCGTTCCGATCGACGAGATGACGGCCATCCGCTCAAAGCCGTTCGCGCGCGCGAGTGTTCCAGCATGATCGATCAAGCGCCCGCCGAGTCCCAAGTGCTGCGTCTTGCGTTCGTCGCGCTTCCCGATGCCGACGGCGGCGCCGTAGACATGGACTTCGCGGATGACCGCACTCGCCGCGAGCTCGTCGATATAGGCCGGCGTCTCTGGAAGACAAAGCCTGAGAAACCCGGCAATATGGTCGTCCGGCGTCACGAATTGGATAAAAGCTTCCTCGCCAATCGAGCTTCGATAGCGCTCGACCACGAGACGAAGCGCCTCCGTCGGCGTCTCCCCTTTCCGGATCTCGCGTGCTCGGATGTCCTGCACCACAAGCCCGCGCCGCTCCATCTCGCTCTCCGCGACGGCGCGAAAGTTGGTCACGCGGCTTCCGGAGTGAATGTCGTCCCCGGGGATGTCACGAATCACGCGTGATAATCGGCAATAGACCGGCGTGCTCGTCATGCACGCGATGAGAAGCTCCAGCAATTCGTCTTCTTCGTAGGGGCGGTACCGGCCCGCCTCATAATGGACCATGAGCTCCGCGCTCTCGATGAGGCTGCACGGGTAGAGCTTGAGCTCGTCAGGGCGAAAATCGAGGTCTGTGAACAAGCGCTTGAAGTCCCGCACATCCTTCTCGGGAGTCGAGCCGTAGAGGTTCGCCATCCAATGCGCTTGGATCTTGAAGCCCGCCTGACGGAGAAGCTTGGTCGCCTTGCGCGAAGCGGCGACGTCGTGCCCACGTTGATTGAGGTCGAGAACTTCGTCCGAAAGACTCTGATAGCCAATTTGGATCTTGGTCGCACCGAGACGGCGGAGTCGGACGACCTCGTCTTCGGTGACGTAGTCGGGTCTCGTCTCGAGCGACAAGCCGACACATCGCGCGCCCGCGGTCTCGTTCTCGCGTTGGGCGTGCTCGAGTGCCCCCCACTCTGCCGATTCGGCCGCCTCGATGGCGCCCGACGCGTCCCGAGACTTCGCGAAATCGGCAACGATCCCGTTATAGCGGTTCTCACCGAGCCGCCCATCGACGGCATCGGCGACATCTTCGAAATCTAGCCTCGGGCTCCTTTCATCCTGGCGCGTTCGCACGCCGCGCCCGAAGTCGTTCAGCGCTTCGAACGTTTGCGTCAGAAACCATATCTGATAGGGCTCGCTATAGAACGACCATGTTCCGCCGAGAACGATGAGCTCCACTTTGTCGGTGGGATGCCCGATCCGGTAGAGCACATCGAGGCGCGAGAGCGTCTGATCGTAAGGATCGAATTGATGCATGCCCGCGCGCTGAGCTCCGGGCTCGCGCGAGATATAGCTCTTCGGCATCTTGACGTCGTTCGGGCAGAAGATGCATTTCCCCGGACACGGAAATGGCTTCGTCAAAATCGTGACGGGCGTGACGCCACTCAGCGAGCGCACCGGTTTCATGCGCAACTTCTCGATGATCGACGCGCGCCCCCTAGGCCATTGATAGCGCTCGGCGAAAAAGCGATAGCCGGCAATGAGCTCGCCCCGCGAAAAGATCGAGCTTCCGTTTTTGGGATGCCGTCTGAGGATGCGGTCGACAGAGCGTGTGTCGAACTCCGGGAGGGCCTCCACCGCCTCGAGAATCGCGAGAAGCTCGCTCTCGTGCTCCTCGGGAGCGAACGTGTAGCCCTTCCATTCCGTCTGTCTCAAAGCTTCATCCCTTAGCGGCCATCCCGTTGATCGCAAGCAGAATAGCGTAAAGACAGACGTCTTGCGACGATGGGCTTTTTGCTCCCTGGTTGCGCGCGAGAAGCCCGTCCCGCTACGCTACAATGGCCTACCAGCAGGAAAAACTTCTACGCAGCATGCGAGCGCTCACGAGTCGTCGATGGGTTGTCCTCGGGACCGTCTCTCTTGCACTCGTCCTCGTCGTGTCGTTCTTGATTCTTCATACGCCTGGGGCAAGGACCAAGTCCGGCATACGCTCGTGACCGCCGTCCAGGACCGTATCGGCGGAACATTTTCCATCGATGAGCTAGACTACCGCTTCTGGCGCGGCGAGGTTCGGTTGCGCGAGATAGCATGGACCTCTGCGACCGGAATAATGTCCGGGCGCGCGCGTGAGGCCGCGATCGGGCTACACGTGAGGAGCGCGGGCACGATCGAGGCCGAGCTCGATGCAGGAGACGGCATTTTGGAAGGACATCTTTCCTTCGGGAAAGCCAGCCTCGACGAGCTCGAGCTCGGGCCGGCCCGCACCCATGCCCGCATCGGTCCTACGAGCGCCGAGCTCATGCAAAGCCACCTGGAAAAGGGAAGCTCCTCCTGGATGACGGGTACGATCCAGATTGCGTCCTACGCGCCGTTCACAGCACAAGCCACGTTGTCCCACGCCATCGAAGGTTCGCTCGTAGGAGAGCTCTCGATCGAAGGTGAGCTCGGAGAAACACTTCATCTCGACTATAGGGCCGACGTGCGCGACGTCGGTCTCCTGAGCGCGCGTTTCGCAGACCTCCCGCTTCAAGGAAGCATCAACATCGTGGGCGCGATCGAGGGGCCGTGGAACGTACCGCGAAGTGAGATGTCGACGTGACCCACGGACTGTTGTTCGCGGGTGTTCCCTTCGACCTCGACGGGGCGCTCCGCTGGGAGCCCGGGCGCATCCAGGTCGACGCGCTGACGTTTCGCCGCGGTACGGGCGGTATGTTGACCTTTCGGGATCCCCTTCCCAACCGGCCGCATCATCAGATTTCCGCTTCGGCCCAAAGCGAGTTGGGTCGGCTAACCCTTGGCGGCACGTTTCTCTTCGTCGGTGAGCGGCGCGCGGAAGCGGACTTCATAAGCCTCGCTCTAGGCCTCACGACGAACGAGGCATACTCGCGATTCGACTTTCGCGCGCGCGTCGCTCTAACGCGCGGCCTCGAGGCTTACGTCGTGACCGAGAACTTGTTCGACCGTCAGTATGAGGAAGTTCTCGGATACCCTGCTCTCGGACGCTCCGTTCGCGTCGGCGTCAGTTGGGACTGGAACATGAAGTAGCGAGCTCTCTCTCGGGCTCAGGAGTCAGCCGCGAGAGCCTCGACCCGACGACGAAGTGTGGGAGGGTCCACCGCGGGGAAACGGTAGAGCTCACTCTCGATTCGCTGGAAAAGCTCCAATAGCCGAGGCGCGTCGCCGGTGAAATAGACACGGCCATTTGACTTCGCTTCCTGGCAAGCTCCCGGCAGAAGCGACCGATCAGCGTTTTGTCGACAGGCCGACGCATTCGATCGTGCTCTCGAAGCTCACCAGGCGACGGATGAGAGCTTTGTACCGTGAATGCGCCGTATCGGAACCGTCGACAGCTAACAAATCATAGAGCCGTCTTTCGGGGTCGGCACAGAGGATTACGCTCGGAGGAAGCGGAACGCCGCCATCTTTCAGCCGCGGTGCACCGATGCAGACAAGGAGGGACTCCACCGTCTCGCGACCTTCTACTCGCGCCGCACGATGACCCGGTCCGGAATCTCGTTGCGATCCCCCTCTTGCCAGGGGAAGAACTCCGCCAAGCGTTCACCGGCGCGCTCGATGCCCGAAACCAGACCGTCTCTGAGCGAGCCCTGCCGGATGCCATCGAGGATCACATCATCCGTGTTGGCCCAGAACTCCGCGTCGACCTTCGAATCGATACCCTCATCGGCCATGATGATCACCCGGTGCTCGAGCACGCTGACGAACAACAGGACGCCGGTGGCGGCCTCGGTCTTGTGAAGTCCGTTGGCGTAGAACTCCTGGAAAGCCTGCTCCTCGGCCACCGCTGTGGCCCGGTCCTCGAAGATGAAGACACGCTTGAAGTCGGGCAGGATACGAGCCAGGCCGAAACCGACGGCGGCCATCGCGAACTGCGACAGCAGCAACAATACCGGCTGTTCCCAGGGCAACCAACCGGCGAGCAACGACGTGCCGACCAGCAGGCAGCACAAGGCGGCAAGCCAGTCGGCACCCGGGTGCGGGTCGGAGCGCTCGACCACGACCGGCAGGATCTCGCCGACCGTGCGCCTTTCGGCTGTGGTGATCGCTTCGCGGACTGCGCGCCGGTCGTCCTCGGTGAAACTGCTCGCCACCCGATACCGACGCTGCCTAAAAATCGCGCGGACGACCAGGAAGAGAAGCAGTGCCGCGAAGATCGCAGCACCGACGAGGCCAGCGATGCGCCAGAAATCGCTTGACACCTGCGTGCCGGCAGCCGTCCAGTCAGAGTCGATATTCATCACCACCCTCCCGAGGAGCCACCGCCCGAAAAACCGCCACCACCGCCGAAACCGCCACCACCGCCGAAACCACCGCCACCGCTAAAGCCGCGGGAACGACCTGACATTGCCGAGCCAAGGAACATCCCGCCGAGAAACGCGCCCCCGCGGCCACCACGGCCGCCACGGCCGCCACGACGGAGCAGGCTGAACATGAACCAGACAAAGAAAATCATCGGCAACACTCCGATGCCGCCCCCGGATCGCCGTCGACCACTGCGACGGGTGATCTGTCCGTACTCGCCGCCGGCAGCGGCGTGCATCGCCTCGATGCCGCCACGCAGCCCTTCGTATAGACGGCCGCGCTTGAACTCGGGGCCGATGACGTCGCGAATGATGCGGCCGGAGATCGAATCGGTCAGGTTGCCCTCGAGGCCACGGCCGACCTCGATGCGGATCTTCCGCTCGGCCTTGGCGACAAATAGCAGGGCTCCGTTGTTGCGGCCCTCCTCTCCGAGACCCCACTCGCGGGAGACCTCGAGCGCGTAGCCTTCAAGCGATCTTCCACCCAGGTCGGTAACAGTCAAAAGAGCGATCTCATGGCCGCTTCCAACCTTGTACGACTCCATCAACGCCTCGAGCGCCTGCTCCTGTTGCGACGTGAGGAAGCCCGCGCCATCGGTGACCCAGCCGTCGTTCTTGGGAATAGCCTGCTGGGCCAGGCTCGCCGTGGCGAATAGCAGACAACAGAGAAGCAGCGCCTTCCTGAATAGGCAGAGATGCATCAGCGCCTACCGAAGTCGAATTCGACCTGCGGCGTCTCGCGCTCGGCTTCGTCGAACTGCATCTGCGGCACACTCTCGAAGCCGAACATCCCGGCCACGAGATTCGTCGGGAAACTTCGCCGGGTAGTATTGAACCGGCGCACGGCCTCGATGTAGTCGCGCCGGGCGACCGCGATGCGATTCTCGGTGCCTTCGAGCTGGTCCTGCAGCGATAGGAAGTTCTGGTTCGCCTTCAGCTCGGGGTAACGCTCGACGACGGCGAACATTCTGCCCAGAGCGGCCCCCAGGCCTTGTTGCGCCTGGATGTAGGACTGCAGCTGTGCGGGGTCGGTCGGCAGGCCTGCTGGAAGTTGGGCCCTCCCAACACTGGCGCGCGCCTCCGTCACCGACTCGAGAGTCGACTTCTCGAAATCGGCAGCGCCCTTGACCGTGGAGACCAGCTGCGGGATGAGGTCGTAGCGGCGTTTGTACTGGTTGTCGATCTCGCTCCAGGCCGCTTCAGTGCTCTCCTGCAATGCAACCAGCGAGTTGTAGCGACCGGCGAAGGTCACGGCCAGGATCAGTCCCATCAGAAGGACGACGCCGGCGGCGATCAGGCAGCCGAGCTTGGCGGAACCGCGTTCATGGATCGAGCCTTCAGCAAGCATCATGCATTCGTACCTCGTACTCCCATTCTAGTCAAGTTTACTGCTTCATCCCGTATTACGGAGGCCGGCGGCAATCCCGTTGACCGAAAGCAGGATGGCGTGAAGATAAGCGTCCTTTGACGCGCTAGTCTTGGCCCGCCGAAAGCGCGCGAGAAGCTCGACCTGAAGGTAGCTCATCGGGTCGACATAAGGGTTCCGGCCGTCGATGGAGCGCCGGAGCACCGGACTGTTCGCAAGAAGCTCACGTTGCTCGGTCACCTGCAAGACGAGATCACACGTCTCCTGATATTCCTTCTCGAGACGCGTGAAGATAAGGCCGCGCTTGCGGTCCGCGAGACGCTCGGCATATTGCCGAGCAATTTGAAAATCCGCTTTCGCGAGCGCCATCTCGATGTTGGACAATGTGGTTCCAAAATAGTGCCACTCCCGGTTCATCTCGCGCAGAAGCGCGAGGTTCTCCTCTGGGTCGTCCTCGATAAACTGCGCGAGCGCGCGGCCGACGCCGAGCCATCCCGGCAGTAGATGTCGGCTCTGCGTCCAGCCAAAGACCCATGGGATAGCTCTCAAATCTCCGATGCTCTTCGAGCGCTTTTGCCGCCGCGCCGGCCGCGAGCCGATGCGGAGATGCGCGAGCTCTCCGACGGGCGTAGCCTCGTTGAAGTAATCCGTAAAGCCCGGCAACTCGTGCACGATGTCGCGATAAGCGTCGGTAGCACTTTCGGAAAGCGCTTCCATAACCTCGAGCCAACGTTCCGGCCGGCGGGACTTGCGCGCCCGCGGCAAGCTCGCTTCGATCACCGCCGAAGTCACGAGCTCCATGCTGCGCAGCGCAATCTCGGGAAGCCCGTACTTGGACGAGATGACCTCGCCTTGCTCCGTGATCTTGATGCGGCCGCCGACAGTTCCTGCCGGCTGCGCGAGAATAGCCCGGTGACTCGGTCCCCCACCGCGCCCCACCGTCCCGCCGCGACCGTGAAAAAGGCGGAGCTCGACGCCGTGCGCACGCGCGACCTCGGTTAGCGCCTCTTGTGCTTTGTAGATCTCCCAGCTCGACGTAAGGATGCCGCCATCCTTGCTGCTATCGGAATAGCCGAGCATGACCTCCTGCAGATTCCCCTGAGCTTCCAAGACCTGCGCGTAGGCGGGATTGGCGAAGAGTCGCGCGAGCACCGCGGGCGCTTGCTGGAGATCGTCGATCGTCTCGAAGAGCGGCGTCACCGAAATCCGCGCAAGCACGGGACTCGTCTCCGTCGCGGGGGCATAGAGGCCAGCTTCTTTGGCGAGCACGAGCACCGCTAGAAGGTCGCTCACGTCACGAGTCATGCTGACGATATAGGTGCCGATCGCTTTGTCGCCGAACTCGTCGAGAGCTCTCCGCGCGACGGCGAAAACAGCGAGAGTCTCCGTAGTCTCTGCACTCATTGGAGTGTAAGGCGATGCGAGAAGGCGCCCCGTAGCGAGCTCCGTCGTCAGCCATTCCGTGCGCTCGATCGCGCTCATGTTAGCGTAGTGGTCCACACCCGCGGCGCGCGCGAGCTCGGCGAGGGCGTCCGTATGTCGCGCGCTGTGCTGCCGCAAGTCGAGCGTCGCGAGATGGAGACCAAAGGTCGCGACTTGCATCATGAGGCGCTCGACGAGTGTCACAGAGCGGGACACTCCCGCTTCGAGGCTCTCGCGTATCTGGTCTAGATCGTCGTAGAGCGCTTCCGCGGAGACGTAGCCGCCGCCTTCTTGGTTCAGAGCTCGCTCGAGCCGCGCGCGCACATAACCGAGCTTCTGCCGATAGGGCTCTTCTGGATTCTGCGATTCGACCACGAGCGCGACCTCGGGAAGCTCGTCCGCGTCGGCGGCAAGCCCCATCGAAAGCTGCTCGAGCGGCGGGCAGAATCTCGAAGACTCGCTCACGCGGCCCGCAATGTTGTCGACGGCATCGATATATTTCGACAGCACCAAGCCTCGCTGAAGCTGCAACGCCGTCCACGTCGCCTCAGGCGTGACGTTCGGATTGCCGTCCCGGTCGCCTCCAACCCAAGTCCCGAAATGTAAGGGCGCGAGATCTCGCGGAAGCTTCAAACGCGGCACGCGGCGCGCCGCCCGGTGGAGCTCTTCGAGAAAGTCCGGTACGGCCTCGAAGAGCACGGCATCACAAAAATAGAGGGTATAGGCCACTTCGTCGAGAACGCTTGGCTGGAACTGGCGGAGCTCGTCGGTGAGCCATATAGATTCGACCTCTCGCTCTAGATTGGCGAGGGCTTCCTCTTGCATGTGCTCGGGAAGATCGGAGCGGTCGAGACCAGAGAGCAGGTCGGCGATGCGGCGATGTTTTTCGAGGAGGCTCCTGCGAGTAGCTTCGGTCGGGTGCGCCGTCATGACCGGCACGATCTCTAGCCCCTCGATTACCTTCCGTATATCCGCCGGCTTGCGGCCTGAGGTTTTCAGGCGCTCGAAACATTCCGCGAGCGAGCCCTTCTGCGGACGGTTCGGCGTGTGCAGAGCGTAGTAGCGCCGGCGACGGATCCGGTGATGCTGCTCGGCGATGTTCACGAGCTGGAAATAGACCGAGAACGCGCGGATGACGCCGTTCGCTTCGTCGATATCGAGACCGCGCAGAAGCGTCAAGAGCTCTTTCTCGCGGCACGGGTCCGGCTTCGCGCGAAGCGATTTGCTGAGCACGCGCACTTTTTCTTCGACGCCGAAAAGCTCGCGGCCGCCACGCCGCTTCAACGTCGCGCCGAGAAGGCGTCCCAACGTCTGAATATCCCGCCGAAGAGGCTCGTTCTTCTTTCGCTCCGTGCTCGCTTCGTCCGTCACCGGAGCATTATGCGCAAACTTCGCGCTTCATGCAGAAAAAGGCGGGATCGCCTGGGTAGCGGCGCGAAACGTCGTCAATCTCCGCCGCGACGGAGCGTTCGAGTCGAGGGTAAGCATTGGTCACCAATGTGTGTCTGGGCGGAGTAACTCAAATACTGCTTGAGGGCTCGAGAAGGTGGCAGAGGGCGGCCAGAGGGCAGCGGACTCGGACCAAAGCGTGGCACCTGTACTGTCCGGCCACAACTACGTGGCATGGTCCGCTGAGTCGACTTTACGTACCGCTCGCGGATAAAAAGATTTCAGGTGCAACCGGCTACATGGGTTACAAAACAGACCGGCAACATGGGTGACAGTTTGCGGTGTCTGGAGCGAAACCCGCATGCGGGAGGACGCTGTAAGCAAAGCGAAGAGGGGGTACCCGGA
>Ga0310120_10000367_pt1 | contig 36183 bp, 37 predicted proteins | sample CB27_AW_983_MG_FD_203506 | JGI IMG/M metagenome (GOLD analysis project Ga0310120, IMG submission 203506) | Marine microbial communities from Western Arctic Ocean, Canada - CB27_AW_983 | ecosystem: Environmental > Aquatic > Marine > Oceanic | place: Canada: Western Arctic Ocean | collected...
CAACGAATCACTAATGATTTATGCGTGCGGACCAACACCAATGATGCAAGCAGTAACAAACTTGGCAACAGAATATCATCTGCCTGTCGAGGTATCGTTGGAACAGGTCATGGGATGTGGGCTCGGAGGCTGCTATAGCTGCGTCGTAAGAATTAGAGACGAGCAGGGGCAGGAGCACTACACCCGTTCCTGCGTGAATGGACCGGTCCTACCTGGTGAACGGATTGTTTGGGAAGCGCTCTAGATGATAATCAGCGCGGTCAACTTCAAGAGGCATGTAAGACTAGCATGAGACCGATATCATGGATCTGAACATCGAGATTGGTAACCTGAATCTTGAAAATCCTCTCATTGCAGCAAGCGGCTGCTTCGGTTACGGTGTAGAGTACGCTGATGTCGTTGACCTTGCGTCCCTAGGTGCTGTTGCAGTTAAAGGCTTGTTCCTAACTGAACGACTTGGCCACCCGCCTCCCCGCATTATCGAAACCCCTGCTGGGATGTTAAATGCTATCGGGTTGCAAGGAGTCGGTGTTCATCGCTTCATCCGTGAGTACCTTCCTCAGCTACGAAACTCCGGGGCCGTAACCATCGTCAATATCTGTGGAACCACTATCGAAGAATATGAGGAACTCACACGGATTTTATCAGACGTAGAAGGCGTAGCCGCAATCGAACTAAATATTTCATGCCCTAATATCAAGGCCGGTGGAATTACTTTCGGATGCAATTTGGCAGGCACGCACGATGTAGTGCAAGCCGCTAAACGTGCAACCCACTTACCTGTTATCCCAAAACTGACTCCTAATGTAACCGATATCGCATCCTTTGCTCGGGTAGCCGAAGAGGCAGGGGCAGACGCAGTTTCTCTGGTGAATACTTTCCTGGCGATGTCCATTGACGTCGAAACCCGTCGCTCAAGATTGGCAAATGTTGTCGGCGGCTTAAGCGGCCCAGCGATTCGTCCAATCGCTGTTCGTATGGTGTACGAATGTCACCAAGCAGTCAGCATCCCAATTATCGGAATGGGTGGCATCACAACAGCCAACGACGTTTTAGAATTTATGATCGCTGGCGCTAGTGCTGTTCAAGTGGGAACTGCGAATTTCGTCGACCCCTATATCTGGAAAAAACTGATGATTGGTCTTAACGATTATCTCGAAAAACATGAGATAAAACGGCTTCGTGACATCATCGGCACCCTAGAAGTCGATCCAGCTGAGGAAGCATGAATCCACTGCTGATTGCGCTTGATGTCAGCTCAAAAAACCGAGCGCTCGAACTTGCTGACATCCTTCGAGATGTCGCTGGGGGATTTAAGATAGGCAGTAGATTATTCACGGCAGAAGGCCCATCAATAGTTGACGCCCTCGTCGCCCGTGGAGACAAGATTTTTTTAGATCTCAAGTTTCATGACATTCCAAATACCGTGGCAGCAGCGGTTACTGCCGCAAGCGACCTCGGCGTTTGGATGCTCACGGTCCACACTCAAGGTGGAATTGATATGATGCGGGCAGCTAAAGAGGCGGCCCTCTCGGGGTCGGCCACCCCACTCGTTGTTGGTATTACGGTTTTAACCAGTCTAGACCATGACGCACTGCAGACAATCGGTGTCTCACGCCAAATCCCCGATCAAGTAACCAGACTCGCAAGTCTTGCCCAAAAAGCAGAGCTCGACGGCGTGGTGGCATCACCTCGTGAAGTCAAAGCTATTCGCGAAACTTGTGGATCGGATTTTAAAATTGTTACCCCTGGCATTCGAAGCGGCCTTGAGACCACATTACTGGGGCATGACGATCAGGTTCGAACTGCAAGTGCGACCGATGCAGTACAAGATGGGGCTGATTACATCGTGGTTGGACGTCCTATAATTGAAGCACCTGATCCAATTGAAGCAGCGCAGAGGATCTCAGCCGAGTTAGCCTAACCCGTCGGTAGAAGAAGTTCCTGTTCCAAATGTTTGGTCAACAGAACGCGCCTAGAGCACCTGCAATCAATCTGACACTTTATTCGCGCCCGGACTGTCATCTTTGCGAGAAAATGAAGGTAACACTGGCGCGCGTTGCGCGCCGTTACCCTTTTGAACTGACAGAAATAGATGTTTCAACGAATTCAGAGCTTGAGAAGGCCTACGGTAGTGAAATTCCAGTCCTGATGATCGAAGGTCAAAAAACGGCACACTACTACATTCGCGAAGAAGAACTCTTACAAAAACTGGCGGGGTATTACTGATGGAATAAAACGGGGGCAGCAACATGGGCAAGCCGCGTCTACTACCCCCGTTCAGGAAGCCTACTACTTTGCCGTAATGATAAAGTGTCCGCGCCGATTTTGTGCCCAGCAAGCTTCAGTCTCTTCTGTGCACGTTGGCTCTTCTTCACCCTTACTGACCATACTCAAACGACCCGCGTCCACACCAAGGCTTGTTAAGTAGTCAACAACGGCTCTTGCGCGTTGATCACCAAGCCCAAGGTTGTATTCATTGGTGCCTCGCTCGTCACAATGACCCTCCACCATGATCCCCGTACTAGTCCAGCGCTGTAACCACTCTGAATTACCCTGGAGCGTGTCGCGTGCTGCATCGGATAATTCCGCACTGTCATAATCGAAAGACACATTGCCAAGTGGTTGTTCACCATTCAACTCGGCGAGTGACTTACGATCGAACAGTTCTTCCTCTGTTGGAGGAGGTGGTGGTGGTGGCGGTGGTGGTGGTGGTGGTGGTGGCGGTGGTGGCGGTGGTGGTGGCGGTGCTGCCGGCGGCGGCTCAGGTGGTGGTGGTGGTGGAGTCTTTGCACAAGCTGATACCCCAACAACAACAAAGGTAACGAGCAAAGCGGCGAGTATATACCGGTATGTACGATTCATGTTGAACTTTCCCTTCTTTCGACTCTCAAACCTCAGCTTGCACCGAAGGACACCAGTTACACACCTTCCGCTTAAGCTAAAAAGATAGCGTTTTGTGAAGATTACAAGGTTTAGACGAAATCTGTCAATTCCTCTTCAATCAAAATTTCACGCGCTACGGCTAAATCACACATGATTGCACACCTTTGCAGTCGCTGGAAACGTGAATCACTTGATTTTGGTAATTTAATGGAGGTTGTTCCAAGCGTCTCTTTCTCAAACTGACACTAGTCGGTATTCTCAAAAACTGAATCTTAATTAGTTGGTCACCCGTAAGAATCATCCACAAAATACTATTCCAGCCTTCTTTACACTTATCATAAGGTAACGCCCATTCAATGTAATGTTGATAATTCGTTGAATCTCTGATGAACGGTCTTAATCCTGATTAAGGAATTTTATATTAAAGCGAACTAGGAGATTTTGGTGATCGAGGTTAGGCATCTTAGTAAAAAATACGGCACCGTCACTGCTGTCGACGACATAAGTTTTCGTGTCGCACATGGTGAAATCCTCGGATTCCTTGGTCCGAACGGCGCTGGCAAGACAACGACAATGCGCATCCTTACGGGGTACATACCACCGACGGAGGGTGAAGTGATTGTCGCTGGCTTCAACGTTTTTGATAACCCGATTGAAGCCAAGCGTCGCACAGGATATCTACCAGAAACTCCACCACTCTACCCAGAAATGACCGTGCGTGAGTTTCTGACCTTCGTGGCACAGATTAACAATATTGCTAGAGCTGACCGGCGCCGTCGGGTAATTACAGCAATGGAACGCACCTGGGTAACTGATATGGCAGATCGTCATTGCGCGACTTTATCCAAGGGTTACCGCCAGCGAGTTGGGCTAGCTCAGGCGATCCTGCATAATCCGGAGGTTTTAATTTTGGATGAGCCGACGGCTGGCCTAGATCCAAAGCAAATCATTGAAACACGCGAACTCATTAAAGAACTCGCTGGCGATCACACCATCATCTTAAGCACTCATATTCTTCCGGAAGTGTCCCAAACTTGCCAACGCGTCGTGATTATTAGTCGAGGTCACGTCGTAGCTGAAAATACACCGGAGAACTTAACTGCACTAGGTCAGGATGTCACAACCGTCCGGCTGCGGTTTGACACACAGGACATGACGGCTCCCGCGACCCTAGCGTCAATTCCAGGAGTACTCAGAGTTACAACAATCGAACAATCGAACAGTGTCACCACACTGGATGTCGAGACCGAACACGATCACGATTTACGCCGCGACCTTGCACGAACAATCGTGGCGAATGGATGGGGTCTACTCGAACTCCGGTCGATGCAAATAAGTCTTGAGGATGTCTTTTTACACCTGACCACGGAAGAACAAGATGAAGGGTCGACAATCCTGGATGAGTCTTCCCCGCCAGAACAGCTGAACCACAAAAATGATGCCGCGGAGCTCGACAATGAATAACATCCTGGCGATCGCTCAAAAAGAACTTCGTTCGTACTTCGCATCACCGATTGGCTACGTTGTCATCGGAATGTTTGCATTCTTGTTTGGTTATTTTTACTACACCATCTTGTCTTTATTTGTCCAACAAAGCATGCAAGTGAGCCAGTTCGATTTCCGCGGGCCTACTGCGCTCAACATTAATCAACACGTGATCCGTCCCATGCTAAATAATTCGATGTTGTTCACTCTCTTTGTGCTCCCAATGGTCACAATGCGGACATACTCCGAGGAAAAACGGTCTGGAACAATGGAACTGCTCTTAACGTCTCCGCTAAGCGACATTCAGATTGTTATGGGCAAGTTCCTCGGCGCCATGGGATTGTATGTGATGATGCTGGCAGTGACTCTACTGGATATTGGACTCCTATTCATCTACGGCAATCCAGAATGGCCACAGGTTCTAGTTGGATATCTGGGTTTACTTCTACTTGGTGGTTGTTTCATCTCCGTAGGCCTGCTGATATCGAGCACGACAAAAAATCAGGTCGTATCTGGCATCGTCACATTCACTGTGTTCCTAATATTGTGGGTCATTACCTGGCTAGGTGATAATGCGAGCCCACTAACGCAAATGATCTTGTCGTATCTTTCAATCACGGAACACTTTGAAGATTTTTCGAGAGGAGTCTTGGATACAAAGCACGTCGTCTATTACTTAAGCTTTACCGTGTTTGGATTGTTTTTAACCCTGAAGTCCGTTGATAGAGAGCGCTGGAAGGGATAATCGGCACGCATAGTTACACATACAACGGTCATTGAAACAGATGCTACGTATCGTAATAACCACACTGGGATGGCTTGGCGCAAGCCTGGTGTTTATCGCCGCTGCAGGAAGGTTCTTGAGAGCAGACATGCAGGATGTCTGGTTCTGGTGTTCCGTGGCCGGCTTCATCTGCCTGTGCTTGTACATGCTTTCTCAATGGCGTGACATTATCAGATTATTCTCGACACGACAGACGCGTTACGGCTCCCTCGCACTGGCAAGTATCGTCTTAGTCCTCGGAATCCTCACGGCAATCAACTACATTGCATCCCGACAAAATCGACGTTGGGATTTAACTGCGGCCAAGCAATTTACGTTATCTGACCAGACCATCAGAATTTTGGAAACATTAGAGGGACCAGCAAAGATTTTAGTTTTCGATCGGGAGAACGATTTCGACCGTTTGCGGATGCGCCTAGTTGATTACGAACAGGTAACCGACCACGTGTCAGTCGACTATATCGACATCGATAAACGACCGGCACTTGCTCGTCAGTATCAAATTCAAACCCCAGGCACAGTGGTGTTCGAATACCAAGACCGCCTCGAACGTGTAGTGGCGAACAGCGAACAAGATCTGACCAATGCCCTCATCAAAGCTATCGCGGGAACAGAACGCACTGTTTATTTTGTGCAAGGACACGACGAAAGGAATGTACGTAGTGCTGAGCGTGACGGGTACAACGCGATTGGAGATGCTTTAGAGCTTGACAACTTTTTCGTTGAGACTCTCGTGTTAGCTCAACAAACGGAGGTGCCGGCTGACGCCTCGATGCTTGTCATAGCTGGCCCCCGAACTGACCTGCTCGAAAGCGAGATCGAAACGCTGCAACAATACCTTGAGGGGGGGGGCAAGGTGCTTTTTCTCATGGATCCTTCAGCCGGACTTCAGCCCTCACAGCAGGCCAACATCCGAAATCTTCTCAGTCGGTGGGGCGTGACACTTGGCGATGACATCGTCGTCGATGGGAGCGCCATGGGACAACTACTTGGCACCAGTGCATCGACGCCTGTCGCAGCGGATTATCCATCTCACCCGATTACCGATCGATTTAATGTCCTAACTGCGTTTCCACTGGCACGCTCGGTCGGGCCGACGCCAAACGGGACATCAAATCTTATAGCTGAAGCTTTTTTGGAGACTGGTAGCCAAAGTTGGGCAGAAACAGACATCGCTCGGTTGACCGAAACAGGTGAAGTTGAGCGTGAAGAAAACCAAGGAGACCGACCTGGGCCGGTGACAATCGGCGTTGCGGTAACTTCGGCGATCTCCAACTCGACCACAGAAACTGGGAATGCCACCCTCTCGGAACAAGGTGAATCAACAGCGGCACCCGAGCCAACAAGCGACGCCAGCACCCTCCTGGAAGCTGCCGCCAATCCCAGTGGCGATGCCCAAAACATTGAAACTCGTCTAGTGGTCGTAGGGGATTCGGACTTCGCGGCAAATTACTCGCTGGGCATTCAGGGAAACCGCGACCTTTTCCTTAATATAGCCAACTGGCTCACCCAACAAGAAAATCTCGTAGCCATTCGACCCCGTGAACCTGAAGATCGACGCATTACGTTGACCGCTGACCAGCAATTACGAATCTTGTGGCTGTCAGTACTCATGATTCCTGGTGTTATTCTTGGAACAGGGATCTACACTTGGTGGCTGCGTCGTCAATGATGGGACGAGGTCGTTCAACCCTCATCCTGTTCATTGTATTCGTCGCACTAGCTTCGTACTCATACTTCATCGAGCAGAAACGACCATCCCGTGCCGATGCCGAGAGCGCAAAAGAGCGTGCGTTCTCAGTGGAATCTGAAAACATTGCGGAGCTTCAAATTAACTTGATGAGCAGCCAGACTCACCTAGAAAAACGCGCCGATACCTGGCACATTACAGACCCCACAGAAGCCATGGCAGATGCTGCTGCAGTATCTTCAATCACATTAAGCCTGGAATCGTTAAACATCGAACGAGTGGTGCAGGAGAGCTCCGACAATTTGGCGAAGTTTGGTCTTGGCAATCCACGGCTTGAAGTTACGTTCAAGCATGGAGACACCTCAGACCCTACAACACTGTTGGTTGGCGATGACACCGCTACGGGTGGTAATACGTACGCGACTATTAAAGGAAGTGACCGTGTCTTTTTGATCGCAGCGTCTTTGGGAGAAGGATTCAGTAAAACCACATTCGACCTCCGAGATAAAGCGATCTTACGCCCGAGTCTAGGTGCAGTGGACCAACTAACCTGGTCATCCAAGGACAATCAAATCGAAGTCACTAGACGTGAGGGGACTTGGAGAATGGTACAACCCTGGAACGCATATGCGGAGACTGCCGTCATCGATGGACTGATCAGACAGCTCAGAAATACATCGATGCAATCCATCGTAACGTCGAACCCATCGAACTCGCCGTCCTACAACCTAGCCGAACCTTTAGTTACAATTACCGTCGGCGGTGGCGATACGAACGCAACTCTGCACCTTGGTAATGAAGCTGACGAGAATACGCGTCATGCGCGAGACTTGTCACGTTCGCTCGTCTTCACAGTAAATGCCTCACTCTTCGATGCCTTTACAAAACCGCCTGCCGACTATCGACGTAAGGAAGTATTCAATTTCCAACCGTTCTCCGCGACCCATCTGAACATCGAAGGTCGTGAGGCAACGGTCACATATGAAAAACGTCAAGACCCGGAAACTGCCGCGGTATGGGAACAGGTAAATATTCCACGGAAAGATATCGATCAAACACGGATCATCAATATGCTTTCTCGATTATCTGCATTACGTGCCACCCGATTTATTGATTTCAAGAAGCCGCATCTTGACCCACATGAAACGATAGTGACTGTACGATTTGGAGAACCTGAACGAGAAGATCGGGTGATTTTCATGCGGAGCAATAATACTGTTTATGCCCTGATGGCAAACGAGGACGGCGGAGCCGTTGTCAACACAAGCGAATTTGAAGAAGTAATAGCGATGATCGACGTACAATCAACTGCCGGAAGGACCTCCTCCCCATGATTACCCATAATCAAGTCGTACGTTCTCACGTAAAGCATCATTTTTGGCAACATTCGTTTGGTCTAGCAATGAGCGCGATATGCCTACTCGGTACGCTCGGGTGCGTCCAATCGGCTCGTGTGACTCCACAAATCCCTGCACCATCAGCGATGGTGAACACTATTGCCACGTCGACAGCAGCAGAATTACGGTTACGTGAGGACTTTACGGCTCTTTTTGAAACGCCTCAATTCGACCACACGCTCTGGGGTATCGCGGTGCGATCACTTGATCGTGGAGAAGACCTCTATCGTATAAATGACAAGAAACTAGTCATGCCAGCCTCAAACATGAAAGCTGTGACTCTTGCAGCCATCGCGGAACAACTAGGATGGGACTACCAATTTGAAACCCAATTACTCACGCATGCTGCTATCGAAGATGGAATTCTTTTGGGAGACCTCATTGTCCGAAGCAATGGAGATCCAAGTTTTAATCGATTACACGGTGATCCTGTAGAAATCTTTACGGCTTGGGCAGACGAACTAAAACAGCTTGGTGTCAACATCATCGAAGGCAACATCGTTGGAGACGACAATGCTTTCGATGAATCTACACTGGGAGCTGGATGGGCATGGGATTATTTAGGGTATGGATACGCCGCCCCAATCGGACCACTACAGTTGTACCAAAATATCGTATCTCTCGAAATTCTGCCTGGAGACACGGTTGGGGAATCGATAACCGTGAAGGTGTCGCCTCACTACAGCGGCCTTGATATCAATATCCTTGCACGAACCGGACCTGAGAACTCAACGAACACCTTAAACCTCGTCCGCCTCCCAAGCCGCCCAGTGCTTGAAATCACTGGCTCAATACCCTTGGGGTCTAGACCTGTTACACAAACAGCTTCGGTGCCCAATCCCACTGAATTTTTCGTACGGAACCTTCGTGCAGTGCTCAACGACAACGGCATCACAGTTCGCGGTGAAGCTATCGATATTGACGCATTAGTTGATGAGGGAAATGTTCAAGCGCCTCGACAACTACTGGTGCACCACTCGCCCCCGTTAACGGAAACGGGTTCGGTTTTGATGATGGTCAGTCAAAATTTATATGCTGAAACTTTTTTTAGAACTCTTGGTAGTCAAGAAGGAAAACGCACCGCCGATGCCGGCCGGGACGCAGTGCGGACGGTGATGACCTCTTGGGGTATTTCACCTGATTCGTACCAGCAGTACGACGGTTCCGGCCTGTCGCGCTACAACTACGTCACCGCCGATATGCTAATTACCCTTCTAACGAGAATGCATAAGGATCCAAAGCACACCGATGCATTCAAGGCTACACTCCCAATCGCCGGCCTTAGTGGTTCCTTGAAACGACGAATGAAGGGTGGCTTCGCGGAAAAGAATGCACGCGCAAAAACTGGCTCAATTTCAAACGTGCGCGCGCTGTCGGGATACGTCACGACTCGTGATCAGGAGCTACTGGCATTTGCGATCATCGCCAACCACTTTCACTTGCCACAATCTGTGATCGATGGAGCAACAGATCTTGCAGTGGAACGCCTAGCAAGTTTTACTCGTCACTAACCACACCGAGTTCACAACGAACAGCTTTGACTAACTCGGACATCTTCCCAGAAAGCCCACCTCCCTGGGCAAAGCCTGGTCGACCGCCACCATGACCACCAAACCGCTTCGTGAGGCGATCCAAAACATCGGCAGCATTAATTGAGACATCTTTTGAACATGCGATCACAATTAATATAGGGGGCGACTCCGACAAGAGCACTACAAGGTGACCCGGTTTTCGGACCATTTCAGCAGCTAAACCTTTCAGTTCTGCCGCCTCATTCGTTGCCACTACCTTTAACACCAATGACAATTGGCCGACCTGCTCGGCAGTAGAAGCCATTGCTGCTGCTTCGTAAGAAGAAATACGTTCGCGTTGCTCCCGTATGGTTCGTAAAGAAGCCTTATTTTCCCCTTGCAACCTGACTATGGCGTCAGAAAGTTCTCCAGGGATGACCGACAAATGCCCGACGATACTACTAAGCACTCTATTCTGTACCCTAAATTCCGATAATGTTCGTTCGCCACAAAGAAACGTCACGCGGACCCCACCTTTAAAACGCTCACAAGACTTAATGGCAATAATTCCGACAGCGCCAGTGTGATCCACGTGGGTCCCACCACACGCCGATAAATCGAACCCATCCACATCAATTAGCCGAAGGTTGCCAGTTCGAGCGGATTCTTTACGCAGTGGCAGTGCAGAGACTCCTTCAGAATCTGCAAACCGCACTACAACGGGACGGTTTTCCCACACGATACGATTAGCTTCCCCTTCTATGGCTTCCAACTTCGATGATGATAATTCAGCATCGAGATCGATCGTTGAAGCTGACCGGCCAAGATGAAATGAAACTGTCCGTGCGTTGTGGAGTCGATCACACGCAGCAGACAATATGTGCTGGCCCGTGTGCTGTTGCATATGATCAAACCGGCGCGCCCAGTCGATCCGACCGTGGACTTTTTGTCCAATCGTGACGACCCCATTGATCACATGTCCGACGGTGCCGTTATTTAGCTCCTTAACGTCCATGACTGCCCCGCCTCCGAGCATCCCGGTATCGTGGGGTTGCCCACCCGACGTCGGATAGAAGGCAGTGCGATCGAGTGTCACGATCGAGCGATCTTTGTTGAAGTCAACTTCGGTCACATTGGCATCAAACTCGATTGTTGTTGCACTGGTGTAATAGAGGCGTTCAGTCACTGTCACAAAACCTCACTCACTGATCGCAATAACCTAAGACTCTAATGTCACATCTCTAACGGATCTGTGACACCTGCGTCGACAAAGCCCTGCGAACGTAGCATGCAACTATCACATCGACCACACGCCCGACCACCTTCTGTCGGATCGTAGCAGCTGTGGGTCAAACCGTAATCCAACCCTAACTCAAGACCTCGCTGAATAATCTGAGCTTTCGTTAGATTAATGAGTGGGGCGTGAATACGTGTCCGGTTACCCTGAACACTAGCTTTCGTAGCAACATCAGCAAGGTGTTCAAACGCTGTGATGAATTCAGGACGACAATCCGGATAACCCGAATAGTCCAATGCATTAACGCCAATAAAAATATGCCGGGCAGCCAAAACTTCTGCCCACGCTAAGGCTAATGCAAGTAGGACGGTATTGCGGGCTGGCACGTACGTCGATGGGATCTCCTTTGTGTCTAGACGTCTTGCTTTGGGAACTGGCACTGAACCGGTCAGTGACGAACCACCGATTCGAGATAGATCAACCTCAAGTTCCAGATGTTCAGCAACCTTAAGTTCGTCCGCCACCTTCTTTGCAGCTTCAAGTTCCTGATGATGAATCTGGCCGTATCTCACGGTTAGAGCATGTAATGCAAAGCCCTGTTGGCTTGCAATAGCTGCAGTCGTGTAAGAATCGAGTCCACCACTAAGCAGCACTACACTTTTAGCCACCATAAACTAGACACCTCGAACATCAGCGCCCCAAATATATTTGTGCGCTTGGAGCTGGATACGAACGGGCAACCGATCTTCAAGAATCCAACCAGCCAACACCTGTGGTGCCAAATGATCATGAACCGGTGAAAATAGAGTAGCTCCGCATCGGGAAGCCAATCCTAACCGCTTTAGCGTATCTCGCGCGTACTCATAGTCCGCACGATCGGCAATAACGAATTTCACCTGATCACGTTTCGTAAGCAGCTCAAAATTTTCCCAGTGCGTCGTTTTCTCCTCTCGACTGCCTGGACATTTAACATCTAACACCTTTATCACCTTCGCAGGAAGACGGGCCACGCTCAACTGACCACCCGTTTCCACTAGAATGGTGATGTCATCTTGAAGTAGTAAATCGATTAAACCATAAACGTCTTCCTGTAAAAGCGGCTCTCCACCCGTGATCTCAACAAGTCCACATTGATAATTTTCAACTTCCTTTTTCACATCCTCAATCAACATTTTCCGACCCTCATGAAAGGCGTATGGAGTATCGCACCAGACACATCTGAGGTCGCATCCAGTTAGGCGCACAAAAACACACGGCTTTCCCGTAAACGTCGACTCGCCTTGAATGGAATAAAAGATTTCGTTGACTGTCAGCATCACTCAATCGAGGGTTAATTCACAAAATCCAATATAACCAGATAGCTTATTGTAGACTAGGAAACGATGCGTAAGATTGTGTTCTTCTGGAAGCCTAGTTGAACGACCTGCCGAAACGCCAGACGTGTTCTGGAAGAAAAACGTTTTAATCTTGAGGTACGAGATATTGAACGCGATCCGCCAACTCGCGCGTTTCTTGAGCGTCACGTTAGCTCAGTGCAGTTTCTGGATTTCGTGAGCCAGCGAAGTCCAGTCTTCAAGCAACAGCCGTTGCCGAAGTCAAAGAAGGAAGCAATCGACTTGATGATGAAAAACCCAAAATTGATTAAACGGCCCATCATTATCAGCAGTCGCACTGCGATCTTCGGTTTCGATAAAACTCGTGTGAACCTCTTGAAATAGCGCCCCGTATACCGTCAGGATTGCATCACTTGCCCATCCGTATCACCCCCAGCTTTGGACATAGATCTGCGAGTACGCATTGCCGACAGAGCGGGTAGGTTGGCTTGCAAATATTCTGACCCCAAGTAACTAGATAACGATTAATAAATGGCCACCACCGCCGTTGCAAAGCAGTATAAAGAGCGTGCTCAGTCTCTTCTGGATTTTTTGTACAAACCCAACCAAGGCGATTAGTGATGCGATGAACGTGTGTATCCACGCAAATGTTGTCCAAGCTCTGATAAGACAAGATTAAAACGAGGTTGGCTGTTTTCCGGCCGACACCTGGCAGGCTCAGCAACTCAGGCATATTCGATGGCACATCACCAGAAAATTTTCTTAAAAGGATTGCCGCAGTAGCCTTAAGGTGTTTTGCCTTGTCGTGATAAAAGCTGACGGGGTAAATTAACCGCTCAATCCGTCGGATTGATAGGTTCGATAAGGCCAACGGTGTAGCAGCAACTTCGAAGAGACGGGTTGAAGCGGCAAGTGTCACCGCGTCTTTAGTCTGCGCAGACAACATTGTTCCAATCAGCACTTGAAAGGGATCGGACGTTTGTTCGTCAGCAATTTTTTCCATAACGGGCACGCCCATTTGTTCAATGGCACCCGTAAGTACTCGCATAATTCGCGCAATCAGTGCTGGCCTAGGACGAGACACGGTCGAAGACAAAGAGGCGCTTCGATTTTTGACAGAGCTTTGCTTTGATTTCTTCGTCGGCATCAAAATTCGTGACGTCTCAGCTATTGATAGGGGTTATCGGCAAATTTCCAGATAGCACTTCCATTAGATTCCTAGCTGCTAAGTCAGCCATCGCTGTGCGTGTTTCATGGGTGGCACTGCCCAGATGAGGTGAAAGGACAACATTTGATAGACGTAACAATCCGGAATTCACCATCGGTTCTCGTTCGTAGACGTCGAGTGCTGCACCAGCGATTAGACCTTCACGCAGCGCCAAGACTAATGCGTCTTCATCAACCACGGGACCACGCGACGTGTTAATTAAATAAGCGGATGGTTTCATATTAACTAACGCCTCTCGATCAATTAAATGATGTGTGTCTGACGTCATAGGCACATGGAGTGACACAACATCGGATGTGGCTAATAGCCGGTCGAGTGGCATAACTGACGAATCCTTTAGAGATTTTATCAATTGTGACCTATCCGTAGTGTCGTTACTTCCCTTCCGAGCTGCAAACACCACCTTCATCCCAAACACTGATGCTCGCGCTGCTACGGCACGGCCAATTCGACCCGATCCAACAACACCTAACTGTTTTCCAAACAGTTCCATGCCAAGCATAAAGTCGAGGGCCCAGCCTTTCCAGAAGCCGGATTGTATAAGCCGGTCTCCCTCAACCACGCGTCGAGTAACGTTTAGTATGAGTCCCCAAGTTAGTTCGGCAACTGATTCAGTCAGCACCCCAGGTGTATTTGTTACAACAATGCTATGTTTCTTGGCTGTCGCAATATCGATATTGTCATAACCCACAGCGATATTTGCGATCACGCGAAGTTGCGATCCAGCTTTAATAATTCTTGCATCAATCGCATCTGTCACAACACACAGAAGACCGTGTTTATCACGCACTCGATCAAGGAGCTGATCGTGAGAAAGAGCATCTTTCTCTGCGTGATAGTCAATCTCTAAATCGGACTCCAACCGTTGAAGCACAGCCGCTGGAATACGGTTGGTGACGAGGACGCGAGACTTCATGTATTAATTCTGGCGATTAATTTGCTGTGGATTTACAGCGATGATTAATTTATTGACGAGTGGTCTAGGAATTCACCTCATCAACGATCCCAACGATTGCAACATCTACAGGCGCCGTGGGCTGACCGATAGCTTGCCCAGCTGCACGACCTTCAGACACAATCAATACTTTTTCACCCACACCAGTTCCAACCGAATCAATGGCGAGCAACGCAACACCTTGCGGTTGATCGTCTGGAGTGATCGGTTGCACAAGTAGAAGCTTCGCGCCAATAAGAGTGCTTTGTTTTTGAGTGGAAACCAACGGGCCAAGAACCCTGGCTAATTGCATAAGTTATTGTCGCTATATATTGTTCCCCATTACCGGTTCGCGTTATCGGTAGACCAGTGGTCAACAATACCCACAATATTAAGATCGGTCGGCACCTCTATCGGGAGGAATGGAAACGAAGCTTCTCGTCCACGCACAACAAATACTTCTTCGCCCACGCCAGCACCAACTGAATCGACAGCGACTAAAGATTGACCAGAGGCCACACGATTGGGTGTGATTGGTTGAATTAAGAGCAGCTTGTGCCCTATCAACTTCTCGTCCTTACGTGTTGCGACCACGTTTCCGATGACCTTGGCAAGTTGCACTATGGTTCAACCTCTACTGTGTCCACAATACCAACGATAGACGCATCAATCGGGGAATCCTTTAAACCCGTGGCCATTCGCGCTGAACTACCGCTAACAATCAATACCCTGTCTCCGACACCGGCATCAACTGTATCGATTGCCACGAGATATCTACCTTCTTCTTTACCTTTCGGATCGACGGGACGAGCCAAGAGCAACTTACTACTTACTAGTCGCTCGTCTTTACATGTCGCAACTACAGTGCCAACAATTTTTGCAAGTATCATGATTCCTTTTGTGGTTTTACACTAATTTACACATTCAACATTGCAAGTGAGCGGAACTGCGCCCTTCCTTGTGGTTACCTAAGCTTTACCCTGAATTTTTCCGATAGGAAACGAAGCCTCTAGATTCGCGTATGGTCGAGGCACTACGTGAACCGACACAAGTTCGCCAACTTTCTGTGCAGCCGCTGCCCCCGCATCAGTGGCGGCCTTCACTGCAGCGACGTCACCACGCACAATCGCTGTAACGTATCCCGCACCAATTTTCTCCCAACCGACCAGGGTCACTTTACTAGCCTTTACCATGGTATCCGCAGCCTCGATCATCGATACGAGCCCTTTGGTTTCAACCATCCCCAATGCTTCACTCATGAATTCCTCCCAAGTGCCCTACCAATACGGATTAATTAAGAACCGCAGATACCGCAACACAAAACCCTTTTATTAAGAAGGCTTAACTGACTTAACGGCATCTTCAATGAGAGCCGTAAGCTCACGGTATGTTAAACGAATTTCGCTTTCCTTGCCTGTCCCATCCGATGTTTTTAAGTTTGCTTCATCCTGCACCAAACGGGCATTTGGAGATGATGGAGCCTGTATTATCTGACAATTCGCATCGTCATCTTCCGCGCCATCAGCACAAAATTCTGCTGGCCTCGACGCAGCACCGTAACTACCAAACAAACCCTGCAAACGATCTACTTCCTCTCTCGACAACAGGCGCTCACGTCCCAAAAACCGAGCCACAAGACTAATCCGAGCAAAGTGTTCAATTGTTTCCATTCGGTAATATGCCTTAAATAACTCACTCGCAATCGTAAGAGCTCCGTGATTCGCCAACAACAAACCGTCATATTTTGTGATGTAGTCCCGAACAGCGTCGGCCAATTCAGAGGTAGAAGGTGTACCATAATCCGCAATGGGTATGCTACCGAGTGTCACAACAACTTCGGCCAGTACAGCTCGGTCGAGCGGAATACCAGCAACTGCGAATCCAGTAGCTGCAGGCGGATGAGCGTGAACCACAGCCTGGATATCCGGTCGATGTTCGTAGACTGCTAGATGCATTAAAAGTTCAGAGGATGCATTACGCTCCCCAGCGAGCTTATTTCCCTTCAGGTCAGTCGTGACCATCATATCTGGGGTCATAAATCCTTTTGACACACCAGTCGGTGTTGTTAAGAGGCGGTCATCACCCAGCCGAACGCTGATGTTGCCATCATTTGAAGCCACAAAGCCACGTTCATAAATACGCCGTCCGACCTCAACGATATTGGCCCGAACTTGCTCTTCCGGTTGCATCACGTAACACCCTTCTCTTAAGGCGAATTCAGAGGTCGAAATTTCGCACAGACCTTCAGACTTATTGACTTAAATATTTTCGCCGGCACTGATCGGAACAAAAATACTTAACTGTGCCCCCACGTTTAATTGTGACCGCTCGTGAGCGCACCACAAACATGCCGCACACAGGGTCCTGCACTAAAGAAACACCTTTTGGTTTCGACACCTTCGATTTACCAGTTGCACCTTCAATCACACCAGAGACAAAACGCCAGATCAGGTAAAAGGCAACGATGGGTACAATAACCCGTAACCAACCAGTCAACATTTAGTTCAACTTTTTCACAGAGAGCAGCACAAATATTACTCCACTCCACCGGGTTGTTTCTCCTCAGACACCAAGGCAGCATCTGGATGCGCTGACTGTAAGCTGGCAAGAGCCTGTTGGGCAGCCCGACCTTCCGGACTGTCTGGTGTAACCTCGATTAATTGCCGCCACACCGTCGCCGCACCTTCCAAATCCTGTTGACCAAAGGCTTTTACGACGCCCATGTTCAACAGGGTCTTCGTATGCGCCGGTTCGATCTCCAGTGAGTGCTCAAACTGTGTAATCGCGCGATCTGGCTGGTCCGTATAATAGTAACCCACCCCAAGATCGGTACTCACATTGACGTTACGCGGGTCTAGCGCGAGCGCCTGCTCGTACCATTTCACCGCTTCCTCGAATTGTTCTGCATCGAAATACAAATTACCAAGAGTCACTCGTGGTGCGGGGTCAGACGAATTCTGTTCAGCTGCAGAAACTAATGTCTGTATCCGTTGCTCATCAACTACACGTGGCTCTACTGCCGGCTGGTTAACGTTAGGGCTGGCCTGCACACGCGGCTCACCTATATTTGTGGTTTGAAGAGATACGGACTGCTGACTACCCAGCACCCAACCGACAATTAGTCCAAAGCAGGTGCCAGTAATCAAGAAAATGACTGATTCAAACTTCATGGTAACTCAATCGGAATGTGTCAAGTCAGGTGATCGCATTTAGCAATTATTATCCTCTGCGCTAACACTCAGATCATAGCAGGACTGGAGGGCTTACTCCCAAAGTCATTAAAGACACCTCTTAACTGCACTGGCGATTTCATCTGAGTATCCCTGAATCTCAACCTGATTGCGACCCTCGACCATGATCCGAAGTAATGGCTCAGTGCCGGAATATCGTACCAGAAGACGTCCTTGACCTGCCAGGCGAAGTTCAACGTCTCGAATCACCGCAGCAATTTCCGGCACGCTTTGCAAATCGGTTTTCCGACGCACCGGAACATTAACAAGAACTTGCGGATAAACATCTAAATCGGCCGCCAAATCAGCCAAGTGGCGTCCACTCTCAGCCATTGCACGTAACACCATCATCAGTGTTATCAGGCCGTCTCCAGTCTGAAGATATTCAGAAAAAATAATATGTCCGGACTGTTCACCGCCAAGAGCAATACCATGTTTGGTCATTTCTTCCATCACGTAGCGATCTCCCACCTGACACCTTACAAGATCAATACCCAAACCCTGCAATCCCAGCTCAAGTCCCACATTACTCATCACTGTCGCCACGATCGCATTACCTGGCAACTGTCCAATTTCATTGAGTCGTTTAGCGCAAATAAAAAGTACGGCGTCACCATCAATGATGCCACCTTGAGCATCGACAAACAGAGCGCGATCGCCATCACCATCAAAAGCCACGCCGACGTGACATTGATGCTCGACAACAAACTTTGCGAGTGTCGTTGGATGAGTTGAACCACAATCTGTATTAATGTTTTTGCCATTCGGCGCACACCCCGAGACCAGAACATCGAAGCCGAACCTTCGTAACAGTCGGGGCGCCAAATCATACATGGCACCATTCGCACAGTCTATTGCTAGCCTTGTCTGTCCAAAGTCAAACCCTTTCGGCAGCACAAGCCCAACATGGGCGATGTAAGCCTTAAGAAAACTTGGGTCAGTTATGACGTTCTCACTGTTTTCAATTACTTCGTCGTTAGCAGCCTCGACAAGTTCTTCAAGGTCGCGCTCCTTGTGTTCAGGGAGTTTCACGCCATCACGTGAAAACACTTTAATCCCGTTGTCTTCATAGAGATTGTGTGACGCTGATACTACAATTCCTGCATCAAAATTCTCGAACTTCGCTGTTAGGGCCACTGCCGGCGTCGGGGCTACGCCCATGCTGACCAATGTTGCACCTTCACTCGACACACCATGCGCTAAGGCAGCTTCGATCCAAGAACCAGACTCTCGGGTATCACGTCCAGACACAATTCTTATCTGCGTTTCCTTGTCTCTCGATGCACGCAGCATTCGCACGAGAGCTGCGCCGAAGCGAAAGATCGTCATCGCGTCTAAAGGAAACTTTCCAGCCCTACCTCGAATTCCATCAGTGCCAAATAGTCGATCTTGCATTTCTCTACTTAGCCACGAAATCTATAGCCGTAAACCCTCTTGGATTGGATGACCAATAGCTGTCCCTTTCGCCTCAAGCAATAAAATTCCTACAAGGCTTTCACAGTTCATTTACTCGCCAACTGCTCTTTCGAAAAGACGATTCCCGTCGTGCGAGCACCAGCGACTTAAGCCTAGCGCGCAATTCGTCGGCACTCAAATCACGCTCAATCCGCCCCTCCAGCGCTAATGAGACTTGGCCAGTCTCCTCAGAAACAATCACTGCGATCGCATCATTTTCTTCAGTCAAGCCGATGGCGGCTCGATGCCGTGTTCCGAGATCACGACCCAGATCAGGATTAACCGTTAGAGGTAGAAAACATGCGGCTGCAGCCAAGCGGCCCTCTCGTATAATCACCGCGCCGTCGTGCAACGGAGAACCGGACTGAAAGATTGTTACGAGTAAATCGTAAGTTAAAGCCGCATCAAGTCGGATACCACTCTCTATATAACCCCGTAAGCCAACTTCTCGCTCGACAGCCATAATGGCACCACGATGACCATCTGAGAGCAATGTTGTTGCGACCACAATTTCTTCGACAGTTTCCTGAGCACTGGCAGTTCTCGTAAAGTAGCGAAAAAACGGTGCTCGCCCAAAACGGATTACCACACGTCGCACGATAAGCTTCAGGAGCTTATAGAGAACAAACATTACGACTACGATATCGATCAGATGCCACCAGTTCGTTGGAACCCAACTGGCAAATTGAGTGAGTAGTTCGATAATGGCTACCATATTCTTAAGCTGCTATAGTGTCGCCTCTTCACTCAACAAACTATCATTATCACAAAAACTGTTTCGATGTGAACGAACCTGATCAACAACTCGCACCACATCAACCATTTCACGAACCCCATGCACTCTTACAATATGGGCTCCCATCATGACGGCCGCAGCAATCGCTGCAGCGGTGCCCCAGTCTCGTTGCGAAGGCGACTTGCCACCTAGTGTTGATGCCATAAATGACTTCCGTGATGGTCCAACCAAAAGAGGGCGATCCAGTGCTTGCAGGCGGTCGAGTTGAGCCAAGGCTGCAAAGCTGTGGGCTTCTTTCTTTGCAAAGCCAATACCGGGATCCAAAATAATTGCTTCGCGCGCTACACCCGCTGTTAAGGCGCATTGAAGACTCGTTGCTAATTCATTGCCGATCTCGCGAGCTAGCAACGTGTAATTTGCTTCACGATACATGGCCCGAGAACGACCTCGAGTGTGTGCAAGAACCAACCCTGCCTTATACTCTGCCACTACCTCCGCAAGACCAGGATCATGCTCTAGCCCGCTAACATCATTGATGAGAGTAGCTCCAAGTTGAATCGCCGATTTCGCCACCTCAGCCTTGTAAGTATCCACCGACACCGGAATCTTCACTTTACCAATCACTGCTTCAAGAACCGGCTGAATCCGGCTTAGTTCTTCGCTTGCATCAACCGGCATCGCACCTGGCTTAGTCGACTCGCCACCAATGTCAAGTAAATCGGCCCCTTCCGCTTCCATAGCACAGGCCGTTTCTATGGCATGCAAGTGATCAACGCTGCTTCCATCACTCGCAAAGGAATCTGGCGTTACATTTATGATCCCCATGACAAACGTCTGGACGCCCAAGCGGAGCATCCGACCATGAGGAAGAGGTACGTCGTAGATTTTTCGAGGAACCACGATGGCGCGTATTTCCTATCCTAAATTAATCCCGACTCACAAAGTCCGTTTTCACACGCACTCAAAGACCGTCATAACGCGACAGACGGGCCCATTATTCTTGCGGCAATGGCTTGTTGAGAGGTGGTATTTGTGCTGCAGTTGAGGGTTGTTCTGCTTTATCTTTAGTACCACCAGCGGAGGTAGATGCTGCCGTAGGATTATTCGACGACTGATTTTCATCCAATGGCAAACCAGACACAATCCGCCTCACCTGTTCGCCGTCGAGCACTTCACGAATAAGCAATTCTTCTGCCATCTTCACCAGAATCGCCCGATTCTCTTCAAGTATTGAGCGTGACCGCTTGTAATTGTCCATTACTACATGCTTAATCTCTTCATCGATACAAATCGCCGTTTGCTCGCTGTATTCCTGGTGCTGAGCGATTTCTCGCCCGAGAAAGATCTGCTCTTCTTTTTTACCAAAAGTCAGAGGGCCTATTGCATCACTCATGCCCCATTCGCAGACCATTTTCCGCGCTAGCTCCGTAGCGCGATCGAGATCATTGCCAGCTCCAGTAGTGACATTCTCGTTTGTAAGTTCCTCGGCAATTCGCCCACCGAGCAGTATAGAAATCTGATCGTCAAGGTAGTCACGCGAATAATTGTGCTTATCCTCCACCGGTAATTGCATCGTCAGACCAAGCGCCATGCCACGGGGAATAATCGTAACCTTGTGAATTGGATCAGCATTCGGCAGTAACACTGTTAGAAGTGCATGCCCCGCTTCGTGGATAGCCGTAACCTTCTTTTCGTCATCACTTATTATCATGGAACGCCGTTCCGAACCCATGAGCACTTTGTCCTTCGCAAATTCAAAGTCCATCATTTGAACGGCCTTGCGATTGTAGCGTGCTGCGTGTAGTGCCGCTTCGTTCACCAAATTAGCAAGGTCAGCTCCAGAAAACCCTACTGTTCCCCTCGCAACAACGGTTACGTTAACGTCGTCAGCTAGAGGGATCTTCTTGGTGTGTACCCCTAACACACCCTCACGCCCTTTCACATCGGGCCGATTGACAGTGATACGACGATCAAAGCGACCTGGTCGAAGAAGTGCCGGATCAAGAACGTCTGGTCGGTTCGTAGCTGCCACGAGGATGACGCCCTCATTCGTCTCAAAACCGTCCATCTCGACCAATAATTGATTCAATGTCTGTTCTCGTTCATCATGTCCACCGCCCAGACCAGCTCCGCGATGTCTCCCAACTGCATCTATCTCATCAACAAACACGATACAGGGCGCATTTTTCTTCCCTTGCTCAAACAGATCGCGTACACGCGAAGCACCGACACCGACAAACATTTCAACAAAATCAGATCCACTAATTGAAAAAAATGGGACGCTCGCTTCGCCAGCGACTGCACGAGCAAGCAGTGTTTTTCCTGTACCGGGTGCCCCTACCAACAACACCCCCGTGGGAATGCGGCCACCTAATCGCTGGAATTTTTGTGGCTCTCTTAGAAATTCTATAATTTCCTGTAGCTCTTCCTTAGCTTCGTCGACACCAGCCACATCCTTAAAAGTAACTACTTTCTTCGCACCAGTAGACAACTTCGCCTTACTCTTACCAAACGATAACGCCTTGTTACCACCACTTTGCATCTGGCGCATGAAGAAAATCCAGAATCCAATAATGAGAAGAACGGGTGCCCAGGAGTACAGCAATGTAGCCCATGGACTCGAAGTCGCTTCTCTGGCGGTAACCCTTATGCCACGTTCAAGCAATGTATTAGCCAAGCCTTCATACTGTGGAGGAGCATAGGTTTGAAACCGCACTCCGTCCCTTGTAGTGCCAGAAATTTCGTTACCCATGATGGTGACTTCATCAATCTGACCTTGATCGACGAGTGCAATAAATTCACTAAAAATCTCTGCACGGTCACCTGCCTGGAAATTAGTTGAAAAATTCCAGATCAAGACACCGACGACAACAAGTGCCATCCAAAACAATAAATTCTTAAGCGATGGTTTCAAGCTGATTCTCCTAACTCCTTCATACTCAAGACTATCACGGACACTGTATCCTCAGTGACCCTAAAATCATTTTCAATCGTGTGGCCTGCTACCCAGATAATTCGGTTACGCTCATCAACAACTATGGGCACTAAATGTCTCTGATCTCGTCCAATCTTTCGGTCAACAAAGAAGTCTTGGAGTTTCTTGTGACCGTGCAGCCCAAGTGGCTGAAATACGTCACCAGGTCTACGGTTTCGAACCATTAATGCACCCTTAAGTTTCGTTGCATCCACGAAAACCTGTTCACCACAACTTCTGAGCGCTGAAAGATCGGCTATCGAAGCTCGATTTACGGAAGCAGCTGAAATTTCAATTCCAGCTTCAATCAATTTCACCACCCCTGGGACCGGTAAATCGTCTCCCCAAGACAGCCAGTCATCAGACTCAGACAAACGGTGGGTTCGTGGTGAGAGAACGATCTCGTCTGAAACCCGCACTGCATTGTGTCCAGGAAAAGAAGCTTTCGCAATCTCATGCTTCACTATTCGCATAAAGGTGTCGACATGATCGTATCCAATAAACCCTCTTCCAGCTACTCGCCGCATGGCTGCTAAAACAACACGATTTTTGATAGCGTCAGGAAGTCTTACTAGACCCTTTACATCAACGTGCAGATTTTCTCCCTCTAACGAGATGATTGATTGTGCCGAAATATTAGCCGCTGAATCAAGCCAATCGGCATCATCACGTGCAATGGATGCCTCCCTTGCCAAAACGTCAACAATGCCGGCTGACAAATGGTCGCGCAGATAGGGAATCAACTCGTGCCGGATGCGATTTCTAGGAATCGTCACGTCTTTATTTGACTCGTCTTCTCTATATGAAATTTCTTCATTCGCGAGGAACACTCGAAGTTCTGCTCGAGTTAAGTCGAGCAAGGGTCTCACAATTAAGTCAAAACGTGGATATATGCTTGATAAACCACGGGTGCCGGCACCTCGAATCACACGCAGCAAAAAAGTTTCCGCTTGATCATCTCGTGTATGTCCTACCGCAACCCGGTCAACGCCAACTTCGACCGCTACCCGACGAAAAAAGTCCAACCTTGCAGTCCTAGCGGCATTTTCTATCGATGTCTGCCAAGTGTTCGCGCGTGATCGAATGTCAACGCGTTCGACATGAATTGGTTGTTCCAATCTCGATGCTAGTTTTCGACAAAATTCCTCATCTTCATCAGAGAGTCGTTCACGTAATTGATGATTTAAATGAACTAAACCAACAAGCTTAAATGTATCCGGGCCAGATAACCGTTCAAGCAAATGGAGCAAGGCTACAGAATCCGATCCTCCGGAAACAGCAGCAATCACACGTCCACCCTGAGGAATCAAATTGTGACGACGAATCGTCTGTCCAACACGTTCGAGAATAGATGGCATGACCTCACGATTAACAAGTGACAGCTGATTTGGACTGCATAGTCACCGAAACGGAGTGTCTTAAAATATCGACAGATATCCAGTCCACCCCGCAGACTCTCGAATCAGAACGAATGGTGCCGGTGCAGGGACTTGAACCCCGGACAACGCGGATATGAGCCGCGTGCTCTAACCAGCTGAGCTACACCGGCAAATACTGTCACTCAGAAACATCACTTCAATACGCACTGCAATCCATCATTATAGCCTAGAGAATGACGGCTTCAGATTCTTAGGTTTCTTTATTTACGTCACAGACTCGACCAAGGCGGCTGCTAATAAGGGTACGAGGATTTCATGATGCCCGACAAGTGAAATTCCTCGTCCACTAGCAGAAGTTGGTCTTCTTACAACGTTTGTCTGTGGTCGATACTGTCTTAAGAAATCTAAGTTTACCGTAGTAAGATTCGCGAGCGAGACTCCACGATTCCGCACTAGCGACACCGCCTTTAAGAAAACTTCTGGTAGAAGAACAGCCGAACCGCAATTTAAGTACACACCATTTGCAAGCCTCGACACCGACGAGACAAAGTAGTAAAAATCTTTCAAGCTACCTTCTCCAAGCGCTTCTCCAGATGCCGCAGGATGCATGTGAATCACGTCGGTGCCGATCGCTACGTGAACCGTCACTGGTATGTTGAGTCGAGCAGCACTCGCAAAAATACTAACCCGTTCAAATGGGGGATGCAGGTTAAGCAGGTACTCGCCTACAGCCTGACCAATGCCTAACCCGTTGGTTACACCTTTCGCAATTTCCTCATTTAGTACACGTCCGGTTTCGTCGGCCATGCCAAATTTTCCTGAATCTAGCGACTCGTCAACTTCTTCCGAGGTTGCTCCTGCAATTGCCACTTCAAAGTCGTGAATCATGCCAGCCCCATTAGTTGCGATCGCCGATACGAAACCGCGCTCCATTAGATCGATGATTACCGGCGAAAGCCCCGTCTTCACAATGTGAGCCCCTAAACCCCAGACAATGCCATTCTCAGCTTCCCGCGTACGTTTCAGCGTTTTGACGACCTCAACAAAATCAGCGGAAGCTAAGATGTTTGGCAGACTGTCCAACAACCCAGCCACTCCCGTGCCAGGCTCATAGGGACGCGCAAAATCGCTAAACCGTGCCTTACTATGACGTGACTTTAAGGCATACGTGTGAACATCAGAAACGTCGAACTCTTCATAGGGAAAGGTCATTGGTTCTCCCCTAGACAATTAGCATGGCATCACCATAGCTGTAAAAACGATAGTTCATCCGAACTGCTTCATCATAAGCCGCCAACAGACAATCTCGACCAGCAAATGCACAAACAAGCATCAGGAGAGACGATTTCGGTAAGTGAAAATTTGTCATGATTCCGCTGACGGCAGAAAACGAAAATCCAGGGTAAATAAATAGATCTGATACACCCTTTCCAGGCACTATTCGGCCACCACCGTGCCGCACAGATGTTTCGAGAGCGCGAGTTGTGGTCGTACCAACCGCAATCACCCGTCGCTTCTCATCAAGCGCCCGATTAATGACGTGGGCCGTTTCCTCGGAAATTTCGAACGACTCAGCATCAATCACATGATCCTCTACGCGGTCAGTTCGCAAGGGTTTAAATGTTCCGTAGCCTACATGCAATGTCAGCTCTGCACGAATTACATTTCGCCGGGCAAGTGACTTAAACAATTCAGTAGTAAAGTGTAACCCAGCTGTGGGAGCTGCCACCGAACCTCGTGTTCGCGCATACACGGTCTGATACCGATCACGATCTCGTTGATCATCGGGTCGTTTAATGTAAGGGGGAAGAGGAATATGCCCAATGATGTCAATGGCTTCCCAAGGGTCACCTTGGTCTGACCACAAACGTACGACCCGTCGACCAAATGCTGAGCGACTCACTATCTCACCGAACAGTTGCCGTCCATTACCCTCGAATAATATCTTTTCACCGACTCCTAATTTCTGCCCAGGATGGACGAGAGCATCCCAGTGCTCTGGATTGATCTCCTGCATTAATAAGCATTCCACTGAGCCTCCGCTTGGAATCCGATGACCATAAAGGCGTGCGGGAAAAACTTTTGTGTTATTCAGCGCGAGCACATCACCTGGCTGAAAATAGTCAGCAAGTAAAGAAACCGTTGTATGCGTTGAAATTTCTTCAGCTCGATCGAGGACTAATAGTCGAGCTTGATCGCGAGTCTGAACAGGGGCTTGGGCAATCAGTGCGTGCGGCAGTTCAAACTCAAAATCGTCAACCTTCATGCGTGCCGAGCACTCCTAATATCACATACAAGGAACTAATTAATGTTCTATATTCTTGCCAGGGTCCTATTGTTCTTGAGCTAAAAAGACCACTAGGGTACCGCGGGTTATATCAGGCTAGTAAGACCAGCGCAGCAAGACCGAACCAGCCGTAAAACCCGCCCCCACAGATGTGAGTAACACTAGATTGCCTTTCTTGAGACGCCCGTCTTTCACAGCATCATCTAGCGCGAGTGGAATCGTGCCAGCGGTCGTGTTGCCATAGTGTTCTACATTAATTACCACTTTATTGACATCCAGATTTAACCTCTCAGCAGCTGACAATATGATGCGCCGATTGGCCTGATGTGAGACGAATAAGTCTAGATCGCTAACATCTAGGTTATTACGCTTAAGTAAACGCTTACAGATTTCTACTGTTTTACGTACAGCAAACCTGAAGACACTCCGGCCATCTTGATGCACATAATGAAGTCTTTGGTCGACGGTTTCGTGGGAAGCTGGCCTGAGACTACCACCTGCTGGAAGGCATAGCGCTGGGCCACCTGTACCATCAATTTCATGAACGAAATCAATTATACCGGTTTGATCATCGTCGGCCGGTGAGACTACGACAGCTCCTGCCCCGTCACCGAACAGCACACAGGTTGTACGATCCTTGTAATCAAGTATGCTCGACATCACGTCTGCTCCAACCACAAGCGCGTGAGTATGAGATCCAGTTGAGACCATTTGACACGCAGTCGTCAATGCATAAGTAAAACCAGAACACGCTGCACCTAAATCAAACCCCCAAGCGTTGGTCGCACCAAGCTTCGCCTGCAGCAGACACGCTGTGTTAGGAAATGTCATGTCAGGTGTGGTTGTACCCACTATGATTAAATCGAGATCGAGCGGAGTTAGATTGGCCTGCTTAATTGCTTGTTCGGAGGCTTTCTTCGCTAACTCAGAAGTGCCGACCCCCGGTTCAGCGATGTGTCGCTCCCGAATCCCAGTCCGTTGCTGGATCCACTCGTCTGAAGTGTCAACTAATTTTTCAAAGTCATGGTTTGTCATTACTCGCGGCGGCACATATGTCGCGAGTGACGAAATTTTAACCGGTCTCAGCATAGGACCGCCCTTACGTTGCATGGAGTCCTCTTATAAACATTTTTACCACAATCGTGATTCCTTGCTAGGCGCTTCGAGCCCGAAATATGCATAAGCTTTCGGCGTGGCCACACGTCCACGAGGCGTGCGATCTAGAAAACCTATTTGGATCAAGAATGGTTCATAAATATCCTCAATTGCATCCTTCTCTTCACTTATCGCAGCCGCAAGGCTATTCAGACCAACCGGCCCACCATTAAACTTCTCGATAATGGCTTGAAGTAGCCGCCGATCGGATTCATCAAAGCCGCGCTCATCGATCTCAAGTAGTTGTAAAGCAGCGTCAGCAATCTCCTTCGAGATCGTGCCGTCAGCCCTGACCTGTGCATAGTCCCGGACCCGTCTTAAGAGACGGTTGGCCACGCGTGGTGTTCCTCTTGACCGTCGTGCGATTTCAATCGCTGCTTCGTCTGCAATTGATACATCCAGAATACCAGCGGAACGACGCACGATTTCTAACAGATCTTTCTCAAGATAAAAATCTAGTCGGTGAACAATACCAAACCTTGCGCGCAAAGGGGCAGTTAACAAACCAGTGCGAGTGGTCGCTCCTATCAAAGTAAATTTTTTAACGTCCAGTTTAACCGAACGGGCACTCGGTCCCTGCCCGATCATAATGTCGAGTTTGTAATCCTCCATTGCAGGATAAAGAATCTCTTCAATTACAGGACTCATACGATGGATCTCATCAATAAACAGGACGTCACGTTCTTGGAGGTTAGTCAGAATCCCTGCTAGGTCGCCTGGCTTTTCCAAAACCGGACCAGACGTGGCACTCACGCTAACGCCCAGTTCATGACCAATAACATAGGCCAGCGTTGTTTTGCCTAGACCAGGAGGACCGTATAACAGTACGTGGTCTACAGCATCGTTGCGTTGCCGAGCCGCCTTGATTGAAACATCGAGGTTCTCACGTAGACGGTCTTGGCCAATATACTCGTCAAGTGAACGCGGGCGAAGACCTACTTCATAGTGTGCATCTTCTTCAACCCGTGCCGATGTAACGACCCTCGTAGAATCCGTCATAAGTCAGGAATCTGAAACAGAGCAACCGATGTCAACGAGCTAATTCTCGCAACGCTTGCCTGAGAGCATGTTCGAACGATTCGACCTCGCCTGCCTCTAAAGACGCACTGATCGCTTTCTCTGCCAGAGGCCGATGATACCCTAGGTTTAGTAGAGCGGACAGCACGTCACCACGCAGGTCATCAGTGCCTGTAGACGCGGTCTCACCATGCTGGCTGACAGACTCAGAGGCAGGCAACCGATCCTTCAATTCCAACACCAAGCGTTCTGCAGTCTTTTTACCTACCCCTGGTATACCCATAAGACTCGCTATATCACCCGTACGCACTGCCCGGACAAGGGTAGGTGGCTCAAGACCTGATAAGGCAGTCAACGCCAGACGTGGCCCAACACCACTGACACTGATGAGGTGTTCAAAAACTACCAACTCTAAATCACTTGAGAAGCCGAACAAGGCTAGAGTTTCCTCACGCACGTGGGTATGGATCTGCAATGTAATCTCATCACCTAATTCCGACATCTGATAGAAAGTAGAAAGCGGAACATGCACCTCATAACCAACTCCATGCACATCCAGCACGATACGATTTGGTCGTTTTTCAAGCAACCGACCAGTCAGAGCTGCAATCATCGATCCCTCTTTCGAGCCTCGGCTTTTGGTCGGGAACGTCGCCAACTTGTGAGAGACGACTTCGCTATGGATGACGGGACACCTTCAGGAGACATCGGTCCCAGGCTGTGCCCATGACAGAGAGCAACTGCTAGAGCATCAGCAGCGTCGTGGGGTGTTGGGATTGCGTCAAGACCAAGTAATATTTTTATCATTTCCTGTACTTGTTGCTTCTCTGCACGTCCATATCCAACAATAGCATGCTTGATTTGCGTCGGCGTGTAATCCACAACCGGAAGGTCAGCCTCTGCTGCTGCCAAGATGGCCACACCACGTACATGGCCAAGCTTAAGTGCGCTACGTACATTCCTGGCGAGGAACAAATCTTCAATAGCCACGCAATCTGGCTGGCATATGGCAAGCAAACGCATTAGTTCATCATGAATCAGCCGAAGTCGTTGTGGAAACGTGTTGCCGGAAGGCGCAGAAATTGCACCGGAAACGACCAGCTCGTAATGGCTATTCGCGTACTCGATACAGCCATAGCCCGTACGTTTGGACCCTGGATCAATGCCAAAAATTTTCACATTAACGAAGCCTCGATCTCCTTTTCCTCGACGTTGAAATTGGACCACACGTGCTGCACATCATCATGGTCCTCAAGTAAACCCATCAATTTCAGCATCTGCTGAGCTGCTTTTCCCTCAAGATGAATATAGTTCTGCGGTAGCATGGCCACTTCAGCCATTAATGTTTCAACGCCAAGCCCCTTTACGGCCTCCAGCACCCGATGAAAATCCTCTGGTGAAGTGAACACTTCCCAATTATCTTTATCATCTCTTACGTCATCAGCACCCGTATCCAAGGCAACGCCCATTAGGGCATCCTCGTCGACCTTACTCTTTTCGATCAAAATGTATCCCTGTTTAGTAAACATCCAAGCAACGCTGTTCGTCTCACCAAGGTTTCCACCATGCTTCGAGAGAAGATGTCGAATCTCGCTCACCGTGCGGTTTTTATTATCTGTGAGGGTCTCCAGCATGAGCGCAACACCTCCAGGCCCATACCCTTCATAGATTGCCTCTTCATACGAAACACCAGGCTCCTCGCCAGTGCCACGCCTGATCGCCCTCTTAATGTTGTCAGCCGGCATATTCGCGGCTTTGGCATCAGCCACAACCGTACGCAGTCGGGGATTACTATCAGAATCTCCACCGCCAGCTCTGGCAGCAACAGTTAATTCCTTGATAATTTTCGTAAAAATCATTCCGCGCTTTGCGTCGGCGGCACCTTTTTTATGTTTTATAGAAGACCACTTAGAATGGCCAGACATGGCAGGACTCCTCTGTAATAATGCGCAGAAAAGTGAAGAAAGTTTAGCATAGAGGCATCCCAACCAACCAGGCCTGGCTGCAAATACACTAAACAGTCCGTTTCGCTATCATTAAGTGACTACAAACGCTTCGCCAAAACCACCCAAACCTCGGCACCTGAATTCCACTCTGAGCCAGAATAATCACCAAGAACTGCCTCGACGTGGAACCCGGCTCGTTCCAATCGTCTCGTAATTTGACGTATCGATAATGTCCTAAAAGTGAGTGAAAAACGGTGTGTCGTTCGATGAGAGCCCTTTCGCTCTACATACTCTTGATCAAAAATCGTAAGGTGGCGCGCGCGGTCTTGTCGAACCGACTCAATTAAGGTTAAATGCGAACCGCGAGCGCGTTGCTGCCCACGCAACGCAACGTACCGCTTGTATTCATCCCATCGAAGTAAATCCGGTACAAGGTCAACACCAAACCGGCTTCCCTTTTTCGTGACACGCGCCACCGCTGATAATGTTGCAGTCAGGTCTGCTTCACGAACAAGTGACTGGAGAATCCCATACGGCGCCATGACAAGGTCGAATTTCGTGCGTCGTCGAAAAGGAAGTAATCGAATATCGCCACGCAATAATTTCACCCGTGACCGTACACGGGATCTGCGGAGTCGAATGTGTGCTCGGTCAAGCATGGCTTGCGAACGATCAATTGCCACAAGTGATTCAGAAACCCGAGCAACAGGAGCCGAAACTCTGCCCGTTCCGCAACCAAGTTCAAGGATTGGACCACTCGCCTTGCGGGCCAACTGACACCAAAAAGCAATATCCTTACGGCCTAGAGTTTGCGCATTCTCCCAGTCGTAGAACGGGGCGTAAGCGTCCCAGCCGTGCCAACCTTCCATAGTCTGCACTCTTGTCAACTTCCTGTAGTAAGATTCGGTCTTTAAAAGTGCTTCTCCCAGTTTAGCAGGCGCGCAGTTTATTATATGGTCGCAGCTTCCTGATAAGTATCTGAATCGTCGCTCGCCACAACACACTCAAATGCTAATGCCTATGTCGAATTATTGTTCATTAGAAAAACGACTTCACATGCCGAAATACATGTTTGCAATTCTTATCGTGTATGGTTTTGGAATCAACCAACTGGGAGCTCAGACAACTCAGATCGACAATGTGATTCTCGTAACACTGGACGGCGCACGGACACAAGAGATTTTTGGCGGACTTGATCTTGACATACTTCAATCTACATCGGGAAATAGCCCGGTGGAATCAACGGTATCCTATCGTCGATACTGGGCTCCAACGGGCAAAGAACGGCGAAGGAAACTCATGCCGTTTTTTTGGACTACACTCATGCAACACTACGGGTCTATCGCCGGAAATCGTGAACTTGGAAGCAGCGTAAAAGTCAGCAATACCCACCTGTTTTCGTACCCTGGTTACGCGGAAATCTTAACAGGCGAGTCGCACGACGACCTCATCACAAGCAACGACAACCGCCACTATCCGTTTCCCACAGTACTCGAGTTCCTTAAGGACTCCCTAGCTCTCACGAATACACAAGTCGCGACGTTCGCCTCATGGGAAACCTTCAACTGGATTGTCTCCCAGAAAAATGGCTTGGTTGCAGTCAATGCTGGTTTTGCACACTACGAGCATCCAGCGGAGGCCTTACAGGCGTTAAATCAACAACAGTTTGAAACCAAAACGCCATGGGACACAGTCCGGCACGACTTCTATACGTTTCGCTTTGGTATGGCACACTTGGCCACCTATCATCCGAAAGTGTTGTATCTGGCTCTTGGTGAAACAGACGACTGGGCGCACGACAGACGCTACGATCGCGTGCTCGATACTTTGCATCGAACTGATTCTTACCTCGAAGAATTGTGGAATTTTCTGCAAGCAGATGTTCAGTACCGTGATGCAACTGCAATTATCATTACAGTCGATCACGGACGGGGTAACACACCAGAAGATTGGATAGGTCATGGTAGCGATATTCCCGGCGCCGAAAACATCTGGATGGCGTTCGTTAGTCCAACTGTGGACCTACGTGGGGAGTGGCGCGACCACGAACCCATCACGCAGAACCAAGTCGCTGCAACCCTGACCCGTTTCCTCGGACTTGATTTTCATACGCTAACTCCAACTGCAGGTGTTCCGATCGCGAGACTATTCCAACGCTAAACGTTTATCTTAGGATTATCTGCGACTCCGCAGCCACGAACGAGCTCGGAGTAACCATTCGCCGAGTGCAAACGAATGATCAAGATGATCTGGCGCTGAATTACCAGCAAAGCCGTCAAGATAAAAATTATTTTGCTGCACCTTACTCAACTGCTGCATTCCATTCGGACCTTCGACAAGCACCGCTGTGCGTCTCAAGTCAAGTTGCTCCAAGAGATAGTCGGCCGTCTCGGTCGTACTGGCATAGGTTCCAGGAAAAACTTCAGAATGAGTCACCCACATGCGCTTTCGTCCTGACGCAGCATCTCGAGCAAAGCGCACGAACACGTCGAGATCTTCAGAAATAACTTCAGGTGCCGCATCACCTAGACGAGGCGGCGATGAACCGTCCACATAGGAAGCGTGAAGCCCATCTGCCAAGAGGATTCCGTCCACTCGGTCGTAATGTTCAGGGTTCCTAAGAATCGCTCGTGTAGCTCCATAACCTGCACTAAATGAGCTAAGGAAAATTCTGCCGCCTCTAGAATACCCATTCGTGACCCAAGCAAGGGCTTCATTAACTTCCTTAATCATTGTGGTAAATACCATGGGATGCTCAAAAACATCGTTGTAAACGCGTGATCCAGGACCCAGCTGCACTGAGACTAGTACAGCTTCCGGCATCAAGATTGACACATAATGCTCACCTAGCCAGAAGGCGCCATGGAATTGCACAACGATCGGCACAAATTCAGAGCCACCAAAATTTCCAGGCACGAAAAACGTGCCGACCGTCAAGGCTTCTCGGTTCCCATCTGCCACAGGAGGATCAATGCGAAGGTGCGGCCGTGTGCTCTCTACCATTGGAGATGGGTTCTGGCTAAGAGATTGCGCCGATGCAGAAAGTAGTGCGAGCTCAATATGCAGCATTACAAAAAAAATAGTGCACAGAAATCTGAACATGGCTCCCACTTGACCTCGTCACTCCTTCCAATCACAATGCTCATCGAGTTTATCGATATTAGCTGAACATTGCGGCAAGGTGTTCCACACAAGTGATCATTGTAACGACTAAAACAAAGGAAACACGATGAGCGTATCACTCAACAGACGGATGTGGTTGAAAACAGCCGGTATTGCTGCGATCGGCGTGGGTCTCGGTTCACGCTGTTCGTCGCAGTTCGGGGCTAGCGGCACTACTAAGAACAATTCTAGCTTGGCGAAGGTGAAGGTTTCATCCGACCGAATTATTCGCACAACGATTGGACTGCGCCCAATGCGACAATCAGGGTTTGTGCTTAAGTCAGAAACCATCGGAGAGAAAACCGTTATTCACAACTATGGACACGGTGGGAGCGGCATGTCCTTATCGTGGGGCACGGCGCACTTAGCAGTGGAAGAAGCGCTGCGTACCGGGCAAAGGAAGTACGCTGTTCTTGGCGCAGGCGTTGTCGGGCTTTCGACGGCTAGACTGTTGCAGCGACAAGGATATGAGGTAACGATTTACGCGAAGGATCTGCCACCTCGCACGACGTCCAACATGTCCGCTGCATGGTTTGGACCAACGGGTTCTTCACAACGCGACCATACGACTCCAGAATTTGCCGATCTTGTCGTGAAAGCCTCCCGTCTGTCTTACCAATATTTCCAAGAATACTTGGGACAGGATTATGGTGTGCACTGGACACCAGCTTATGCTGTGTCAGACGACCCGCCCAATCCACAAGCGCAGCAAGGAAGTCTGAGCCAACGAATCGCCGACCTCTATCCAGAGAGCACACAACTCGAACCTCAAGAGCATCCATTTCCAAGGGCTTATGTTCGAAGACGCTGGACGATGCAGTTCGAACCAGCAATCTATCTAAATGCGCTCATGCGAGACTATAGGCTCGCGGGAGGACAAGTAATAGTCACTGAGTTCGAAAACATCGACCAAATGCTTACACTGGATGCACCGGTCATTGTGAATTGCACGGGCCTCGGCTCTAAAACCTTGTTCGGAGACGAAGAACTGCAGCCGGCTAAAGGGCAACTTACTCTGTTGTTACCGCAGCCAGAAGTCAACTACATGGTCATGCTAGGAGGCCCACTGTATATGCTTTCTCGCTCAGATGGCATTGTACTGGGAGGCAGTCGTGAAGTAGGCGAATGGTCACTTGAGCCGAATCCAGCCGTGACGGAGCGCGCCATCAATAGCTTTACCGAGTTTTTTTCTGGGATGGCTTAATGTAATCAGCTCATTGTTTCACGCCGCGCAACGGTGATTGGCGCTGCTGACTATAACTTAACACTTCGAATCGTACCAGCTTATCGATGTCATGGGCAGTCAGCGAAGCCTGATAGAACTGCACCCCAAACTGCTGCATCCGGATAGCCTCGACGTTAATCATGGTCCGCCCAGTTCCTTCAGCCGTGTCCTGAGAGTCCCTAACCTGCTTACTTTCAGAAAGGGCTGTCAGCTTGAGAATATAGCCTAAAGAGTTGTATAATAACGGTTTATTAGACACGATCCAATAAATTATTGTGCATTTAACTTAAGGATTTTGACGAATGCCCTCCTTTTGTCCTCTTTCTCGGCAGGCTACTCAAAATTTACTGGACCCTTTCAGAGTCCTTGGTGGTCAAGTCAGAACTTGCGGGATAGGTTTACTTCTGGCCAGCATTACGTGCTTGGCCGGTCCACCCCTTATTTGGGCACAACCTTCAGCTCGACCGTACCAAGCAGCCAAGCATGGCGGCAACTACATGCATAATTTCTATTTACCGCCGGCACCCAGTTCCACACCGTGGGCACCAAGTTGGTCACCTGATGGGCTTGCGATCGCGGTGGGCATGAGTGGGTCGATCTGGACCGTAGATCCAGCGACTGGTATCGCAAATGAACTGACCCATGGCAAGAAGTATCACTCCTCTCCTGACTGGTCGCCTGACGGGGCGTGGATCATCTATACGGCAGACGATGGCGGCACCACTATTCAACTTGAGATTCTTAATGTCACAACAGGTGAAAGTCAGGCGTTGACTGAAGACGTGTTCATCTACACCGACCCAACGTTCTCCCCAGACGGCACACGGATTGCGTACGTCTCGACCAAACCGAACGGTTATTTCAATATCTATACTCGATCTATCCTCAATGGAGAGTGGTTGGGGGAAGAAGTGGCAGTTACCAGTGACCATTCTTTTGGTCGTAGCCGATTGTACTTCGGTGAATGGGACATGCATCTGATGCCAACCTGGATGCCAGATGGCAAGGAATTACTCTTAGTATCAAACCGCGACGTGCCGCTTGGTTCTGGCAACATTCTGAGAGTTCCAGCTACGGCAACTGGCATTGTGGAAGCCCAGACAGTGCTCGCTGAACAAACACTTTACAGGT
>Ga0310120_10000368_pt1 | contig 36178 bp, 28 predicted proteins | sample CB27_AW_983_MG_FD_203506 | JGI IMG/M metagenome (GOLD analysis project Ga0310120, IMG submission 203506) | Marine microbial communities from Western Arctic Ocean, Canada - CB27_AW_983 | ecosystem: Environmental > Aquatic > Marine > Oceanic | place: Canada: Western Arctic Ocean | collected...
CAATCGCGCGGAGGTCTCACATCAGCCGACTCGGCACCGGGAGCGCCAGATGCGTCGCTTCAAGTCGGCGGCCCATCTACAGCGCTTCGCATCGGGGCACGGCGTCGTCCAGAATCTGTTCCGAGTCGGCCGACATCTGCTTCGCGCAGCTCACCACCGGCCGCTGCGGGCGCAGGCCTTCCTCGCGTGGAAGGCGGTGACGTTTGCCAGCTGAGATGCGCGGGTACGTGTCGCGACGCCGAAGTTCTCGCCGCCTTCGTTAAGTTGACAAAGGCTCTGGCAGTGCCAGTGCGCTGCTCCAGGACCGGGGGGCAGCAGGTGGGGTGAGCTCATGTTTATCGCTAAATACTTCCTACGATCTTCTCGTAAAGGAGCCGTACCCCCCGATGTTCCGGTCCGGTTTGCTGCGGTTGTCGCACCCGAGCGTCCCGCACGACATCCCGCCGATAGCGTTGAATCGCCCAAATGTACCGGAGCTCATTGAAGCCGACCGATCAACAGCGAGCGGCGCAAGCACCGCGGTATTGTCCGGACCGGCATCTCAGCGACGCAGAACATGGAACCTTCCAGTCAATCCGTCCACGAGAACGCGAAAGGTCGACGCACGCCGCTTCGTTCCATCGACGATCCAGAACGGCTTGTAGACTTGACACCGTTCGAGCACCGTCACTTCGGGTACGCTGAGCGCCTTTCGTCCGTTTCGCACCACGTAGGCACCGTGCCGGTGGGCGATCCGAAGCGCGTCGTCCTCGGCGAGGCGTGGCTCCATCAGCGCGCCGGCGTTGGGATCGAGGCGCTCGACATCAAATGGGTCGGCGGTCGATGCAAGTCCCGTACGGGTATCGACGAGACACGAGAGCCGGACGCTACTTTTCCCCAGCAGCGTCCGGGTGGCGTAGCGGAGATGAAACCAAAAATACGGGTAGTAAATCCTTCTTCGGGCACGGGAGGTCCACTCGCCCGATGTCGACGCGATTACACCCTCCGCTTGCGCCGACGTGAGACATCCCGCGATAGCCACCGCGTCGCTCGTCACGTCTCCTCCTCTGTGTCTCGCAGCATCGATTCGACCTCCTCCGCCTCGGGTCTCAACGCGAAGTCGGACGTCGCCATCAGCGTCTCGGGGATCGGCCCGACGCGCGCCGTCTCCTCCATCGCCGCGAGGATGTGCGCCGGCACGGGTGAACTTCGCTGAGTCGCAAGGCTCACGACGACGATGGCGACGGTCGAGGCTGCGAGGCCCGCCGTCACAGGCGCGAGCGTCGTGGTCACGGCTAGGCCCGCAAGCTCCCAGAACACCGAGGTCGCCGCTCCCGCAACCATCGACACAATAGCACCAGGAGTGTTCGCCTTTTTCCACCAGACCGCTGAAATGAAAGCCGGTGCAAACGCGCTTCCCAGCACTGACGTTGCAAAGATGACGACGAACGCCACCGCGGGCGGCTCCACGAGGGCGACAAGATACCCGATGATCCCGATCACCAGGACGCACGCCCGCGACACCCTGAGTATTTGCTGTTCCGACGCTCTCGGGTTGATGAACCGTTCATAGAGGTCGCGCGAGGCAATCGAGCCCGTCTGCAAGAGCAACGAGTCCGCCGTGGACATGATGGCGGCCATGATCGCCGCCATGACGATACCGGTCACCGCGGACGGCAGCAGCGTGTGCGCCACCGCAAAGATGGCGAGCTCGGGATCGTCGAGGTTCGGGAGGATCAGGATCGCCAGAATGCCGACGAGATAGGGGGCGGAGACGAATAGGAGATTCCAGACTGTGGCGTACGCACCGGCGAGCCGGGCTGTCGCCGGCCGCTTCATCGCCATGTGCCGCGTGACGACGTGAGGCCACCCCATATAGCCAGCCGAGAACACGAGCACCGCGCCCGCCACCACACCCCACTGCCCCTCGAAACCGAGACCCGTGCCCCAGATCGACAGAATCGTCGGGTCGATCTCGGCAAGGGTGTGATTCGCGGCCGTGAGGCCTCCGACGTGGACCAAGGCGGCGCCGAGAATCCAGACGACGCCCACGAGCATGATGAGACTCTGGAAGAAATCGGTGTAGGCGACGGCGAGATAGCCACCGAGCAACGTGTAGGTCGTGATAATGGCCAGGGCAATAAGAAGAGCCCATTCGTAGTCGAGTCCCGTGACGAGCGCCATGCCCTTTCCACCGGCGATAAACTGGGCGAGCGCGTAGAACGCGAGCAGGAACACGGACAGACTCGCGGCGATCAGGCGTGTGAGCGGTGACGGGTAGCGCGCTTCCAGATACTCGATTGACGTCAGTGCGCCCATCATCTGGGAAAGCTTGCGCATGCGACGGCCAATGATCGACAGGTTGAGGACCCCGCCACCGATGTCCCCAGCAGCGAACCACAGAGACCAATAGCCGGTCGTGTAGGCGAGTGAACCGGCACCCAAAAACATGTAGCCGCTCATCGAGGTGCTCTGCAGCGTCAGCGCTGTGACGAGGGGCCCGACCTCTCGTCCTCCGAGGAGATAGCCCTCCAGGTCATCGGTCTCCCTACGGCGCATCGTCCACACGCCGATCCCCAGCACGACGACGTAGTACAGGACGAGAAAGGCGAGGACGGTCGCGTTCACGGTTCATCTCCGTCGTTTTCCCAATGCTTCGTCAGGAGCAAGAACGCGATGGTGTAGAGGATCCAGAACAGCGGAAACCCCAGGACCAGCAAGAACGTACTCTGGGGCAGACCGAACATTGTCCCTCCTTCGTTGGCAGACGCGGTGCTCCGGAAACGGAACGCTGTGCAGCGGCTCTCCGTTTTCAACGTTCCTTCAGCTGAGCAAGCGCTTGTTTTCGGGATCGTATAGCGGCTGCTTGACGACTCGCGCAGGTCGGTGCTCGCCGAGAATGTCCACAGCGAGGTTCGTGCCGGGCTCGAGATGCGTGGCCGGCAGGTAGGCCAGCGCGATGGCCTTCTCGACCGTATGCCCATACCCGCCCGAGGCGACGTAGCCGATCCTCTCCTGGCCGTCCAGAATTGGCTCGTACCCATGAGGGTCAGCATCCGTAGTATCGACGACGAGGCAGGCGAGGGCACGCTCGAGCTCGCGTTCTCGTTGACGGAGGAGCGCATCGCGGCCGATGAAGTCGCCCTTCTCGAAATCCACGAAGCGGCCCATCCCGGCTTCCAGAGGGGTGTAGTCCGCTGACATGTCGGAACCCCAGAGACGGAAGGCCTTCTCGAGCCGCATGGAGTCGAGCGCTCGATAGCCGAAGTCGACGATCTCGTACTGCCGGCCGGCTTCCATTAAGAGATCGTAGAGATACCTCTGATACTCCGTGGCGTGGTGAAGCTCGTAGCCGAGCTCGCCGACATACGAGACTCGGAGCGCCCGCACGGGAACCATGCCTGCGTACAGCTCGCGACACCGGAAGAAGGGGAAAGCCTTTCGGGAGCAGTCGGTATCCGTAATCGCTTGGAGCACGTCGCGCGAGCGCGGGCCCGCGAGCGAGAGAACCGCATCCCTGCTCGTGACGTTCGCCAGTTCGACGCTGTCGTCATCTGGGAGGTGACGCGAGATCCACTCGAAGTCGTGGCGCTCGGTCGCGGCCGCGGACACCACGTAGAAGCGATCCTCCGCGAGCCTGGTCACGGTGACGTCACACTCGATGCCGCCCCGCGGCGTGCACATTTGTGTCAGCGACACTCGGCCGAGCGAGCGGGGAAGTGTGTTCGCGCACAGGCGGTCGAGGAATCTGGCTGCGCCCGGCCCCGAGACTTCGTACTTTGCAAAGCTCGTCTGATCGAGCACCCCGACGGACGATCGAACGGCAGAGCACTCTTCCCCGACGGCCGCGTGCCAGTTTCCCCGATGGAAGGAGTAATCGTCTCGTGCCCGGCCTCCGCGGGAGAACCAGAGCGGGCGCTCCCACGCGAATCGTGCGCCGAAGACGGCGCCCTTGGCGAGCAGCCGATCATAGAGCGGGCCCGTCTTCAGCGGCCGCCCGGTCGGGAGCTCCTCTTCAGGGTAGTGGACGGCGTACTCGCGCTCGTACACTTCGCAGGCGCGTGCCGCCACGTACTTCGTCGAGCTCGCGTAGCCGTCAAAGCGGCGCGCATCGAGCTCCCACATGTTGTCGCTCGGCTGTCCCTCCACGATCCACTCCGCGGCGTACTTCCCCGCGCCGCCGCCGAAGACGATACCGAAGATACTGAAGCCGGCCAGGACGTGAAAGTTCGGGAGACCGGGTATCGGCCCCATAAGGCAGCGGCCATCCGGTGTGTAGCCGTCGGGTCCGTTGACGATGCTCTTGATCCCGGCGTTCGCGAAGGCGGGCACCCGCCTCGCGGCCGCTTCGAGCACTTCCTCCAGCCGGCCGAGATCGGGTGGAAGCAGGCGGCTGTGAAAATCCTCGGGAATTCCGTCGAGTGCCCACGGCTTGGTGTTGCGCTCGAAGGCTCCGACGAGCAGAGCCCCTACCTCCTCTCGAATGTAGAAGGAGGCCTCCGCGTCACGAAGCACTGGGAGCTCGCCCTCGAGCGAGCTGAGCGCTTCGAGCTTCTCGGTGACGAGATAGTGGTGCTCGAGGGGCACGATAGGCAGATCGACCCCGACCATGCGGCCGACTTGCTTCGCCCACTGGCCGGCGGCATTGACGACGACTTCGGCTCGGATATCGCCCTTCGAGGTCTTGACGAGCCAGCTCCGTCCGGCACGCTCGATCGCGGTCACGACCGTCTGGCGGTGGATTTCCGCTCCCATGGAGCGAGCTCCCTTCGCGAGGGCCTGGGTCAGGCCGTTCGGGTCGACGTGTCCGTCCGTCGGGAGGTGGGCTGCTCCAATGACGCCGTCCAGATCGACGAGCGGGAATAGCTGTCGGGCTTTCTGGGGAGAAACGATTTCGAAGGGGACGCCCAATATGTCGGCGATGCCCTTCCGGTATTGAAACTCGTCGAGGCGATCCTGCGAGTTCGCAAGCCGTATGCTCCCGCAGCGATGGAAGTCGATGTCCTGCCCGGTTTCGGCCTCCAGCGACGCATACAGATCGAGGCTGTATCGGAGCAGCTTCATGAGGTTGTAGCTCGCGATGAACTGTGTGCAGAGGCCTGCAGCATGCCAGGTCGAGCCGCTTGTGAGCTCGTCCTTTTCCACCAGGATGACGTCGTTCCACCCCAGACGTGTCAGGTGATAGAGCAGGCTGCAGCCTGCCACTCCCCCCCCGATGATGACGACTCTCGCCTCGCTTCGCACCGTTTCGCCCTTTCTCTTCCGCGCAAGATCGCGATGCCCCTGTTCGCAAGCGCGGGATGTGCTGAGCGCAGGGCCTTCTGGGCGCAGAATTAGCCCTCCCTTCGAGCCCACGGCTCTATTTCGACGCTAGCTGCTAGAGGTCGGTGTCGGAGGTTTTACGCCGGGCGCGGCTTTGAACGAGGAGTTGCTCCCGCACCGCTCGATGCGCCTCGTCGATGGCTGAGTCCGTGTGCGTCGAGGCAGCGGCATCGGAGTTGGCGATGGAAATCCGACCGAATCGCCGCCTCCCGATTACGCACGGCCGATCGTCGGGGGCGAACAGCGCCCACTCGACAGGATCGTCCAGGGTGTTGTAGCTGTACGCATAGCCGTGCGGCCAGCGATTCACCGTGATCGCTTCGATGTCCCGGGCCGGGTCGAAACCCCCGCCACCCAGGGTTCGACCGAGTTGGTCACGGATGTTGCGCTCGAAGGTCTCGAAGCTCGTGGCCAACAGATCCGCCCTCCCGATGCGATGCTGCTCCTTCTTCGGGTGTCCTGGAGCGCACGGGGCCCTTGACATGTGCAGAATCATCGGCTCGTCAGGCGACGTGGAGGGTTGGTAGTCTCCAAACTGCACTGATCGGCCCAGGTTGACCCCGCTGTGATACATCCCCGGAGCGGTCACCCGTGAGACGCCCAGGTTCGTGAAGGCTGTCCAATTTCGGATGAGGACATTGGTATAGACGAGCGGCATCTTGACGCCATAGAGAAGCGCCGACTTCTGCTCGTCGGACATCTCGGGGCACAGGTGCGGAATGACCCCGTTGTAGCAGGCCATGACACAGTGATCCGCCCGTACCTTCTCGGCCTTGCCGCCGCGCACATAGGTGATCTCAACCCCGCGGGCGGCGTCTGGATCGCCCATGTGCCGAGCGGAGACCACCATGCTGTTGAGACGAATCCGGGCGTCGGAACCCTTGCGGTCGATGCGGTCGTACTCCAGGCGCGCGGTCATCGAGTCGTCGAGTGACGTGCCCGGCAGCGCGTCGGGAATCATGGCACGCACAAGAAGCCGGGCCACGGTCGCGTTGCCGTCGGGAAAGTAGATGTCCGGTCTTTCGTCCCACTCATTCTCGCGACCGTGTTGTCCGCCCCCGATGTGGGCGAGGGGACCCACAGGGGAGAGGGGTTCGAGGTTCATCCCCTGGAAGCCGGGATAGCCCTGGACCCATCCGTAGAGCGCGGGATGGCCGTCGATGCCCACGCAGAAGCTTCCCTTCGGGCGGTCATCGAAGAACGCGACCACCTCGGGGTGAACCTTGGCGAGGTCGAGAAGAAAGTCTCGATAGCTGATCCGGGCCAGGCGGTCCTTCTTGGCTACATCCGAGAGTCCGGGCATATAGTCCGGGTTCGCTCCGTCGTCGTAGAGCCGCGCGATGTCTCGCTGCGCCTTCGGAGACAGCGGGGTCTGCGCAAGCCACGCGGCCCATCCTCCGGATTGTCCTCCGCGCCCCTTCACCAGCCGATCCTCGCCGAACACCTCCTTGGCGAAGAACGTGGCACTTCCGAGACCCATCGACCCGTACAACCGCCTACCCGCAGCGCTGATAGCATTCGCGCGTTCCGTGTCGATGCCGACCGCCGCAAGGAGCGTCTTGGACACAGCGCTGAAGTGACCCACGGACTCGAGATACGACGTGCCGCCGTTGAGCATCAGCGTACGGCCGCGGTAGGTCATCTCGTTACGCTTGGCGTGGCCGCCAAAGTCATCGTGATTGTCGAGGACCAGCACACGTGCCCCGCGGCCAGCCGACGTCAGGAAGAAGTAGGCCGCCGAGAGCCCGCTTAGTCCTCCTCCGACCACCACCATGTCATAGCTCTCACCCGTGTCGTCAACATCGGTCCAGGTGCTCCCATCGCGCAGCGCATGGGCAGCCTCGAAAGACCCGGGGTGACTTCCGCGCATTCCAGTCAGGGCCGGTGGATAGTATTCCTGCGCCTGAGACGCAGAAGACGTCCCCTCCCGCGCCGAGAGCCAGCCCGGTGCGAGCAGCATCCCCCCGACGGTGACCCCCACGCCATTGACGAAGTCGCGTCGAGTGATATCTCGGTGCATCCCGAGATCACGATTCGTACCTCTGGACATAGCTCCTCCGATTCTCGAACCTACTGACGCGCCCAGTGAAGGCGCTTTCTCGCTCCCACGACGTGTCCCCATCACCTGGCCGCGCTACCGCTCGAACACGACCTCGCCGCCGAGAATCGTCGCATCGACCCTCAGATCGTAGAGCTCCTCGCCGGTCATTCCTTCGTGATCTGCCGAGAGCACAGCCAGGTCACCAAACTTCCCGACCGCGACCGAGCCACGGTCGTCGTCCTCGAAACCGCTTCGCGCGGCCCAGATGGTGTGCATTCGCAAAGCGTTCTCGAAGGTCAGCTCCTCACCGGGCGGTGTCCCGCCCCCCTCGTCCGGCGACGCCACCAGCGACGCGATGGCCCCGAGAGGGCTGAAAACCGGCACCGTCCCGGTGGCGTCTGAGCAGGCCGCCGGCGTGACGCCGGCTTCGACGAGTGTCCGGTAACGCGGGGTCGTCCGCGGACGCGCGCGTGGCGCGCGCGCTCGCTCCTGCTGCGGTGTGATGACTGGGATGATCCCGAGCCTGGCGATTCGCTGGATGCGCTCGATGTCCTCGACATCCCCGCCGTGCTCGATGCGAGGGCGTAGAGAAGCTGGCTCACGCGCGAGCGTTGCCTCCACCGCAGCCTCGATCATCTGATGCCCCGGGTCGGTGACGGCGTGCATCATCAGCTGGACACCGTGGCTGTGCGCCTGAAAGACGAACGCATCCAGCTCTTCTTGTGTCCACTTGAAATCGGAAAACTGGCGACCGAGGCCGTCTCCGCCCGCGCCGTCGACGAAGATCTTCACTCCGCCGACGCGGAACATGTCGGTGCCAAAGCCCTGCCCGAGCCCCATCCCGAGAAAGTCGTCGAGCGTCAAGAGATGCGGCACGTGATAGTAGGCACGAAGCCGAATCGGTAGTTCCCCAGACGCTTGCAGGGCTTGATCCGCGACCAGGTCGGTGCCGATCAGCGGCAGCGTGGAGATTGACGTGATTCCCTTCGACACATAGAGGTCGCGGGCGTGCGCCCTGAGCGATGTCTTGACCTGGTCCGACGAGTAGGCCGGCGGCAATGGCCAGACCTCGGTCGCGACGCCGGTCGGGGCGCCGGAGGCATCACGGTGCAGGATGGCGCCGCGTGGCACGTTGGTGTCGTCGTCCCAGAGAGCGAGCGCCTTCAGTCCCGGTGTATTGATCATCGCGACATGAAAACCGGAATACAGAATGAGCGGATGATCCTCGGTGACCTCGTCGAGCTCCGCTCGCTCGGGCAGGTGTCCTTCCTCGACACGCCCGGCCATGCCGAACGACCCGCGGCCGATGATCCACTCTCCCGGCCGCGTCCTCGCTGCCTTGGCACGCAGCGCGTCCTTGATCTCCCGAAGCGACGTGAACGGGGGCGTGTGACAGGCGATCTGATAGGACAGCGCGTTGCAGGCCATCTCGAAGTGGACATGCGGGTCGACGAACCCTGGCACGACAGTGCGGCCGGCGGCGTCGAACCGAGGCGCCGAGCCCGCCTCGCGCGTCACCTGGTCGGTCGTGCCGACCAGCACAATACGGCCCTTTCGGACAAGGACCGCTTCGGCGGCCGGCTGGTCATCTTCGAGTGTCACGACGTGGCCGTTGACGACGACGAGATCGCGTCTCCAGCGCGAGCGTGCGTCGTTCTCGGCGACCGGTTCAGAGAGATCGTGTTGAGGAGAGGCGCAGGCCGCCGGCAGCAGGGCTCCCGCACCGGCGACCGCGCCTGCGTGGAAGAAATCACGGCGTTTCATGCGTGCCCTCTATGGGATCAAGACCCCGATGTTGGGGCATCACCGGACGGTCCAAGGCGAATGAGTCTCACGAGGAGACGAGTCTACCACTCGCGCCGGCGCTCGCTGGGAGTACCGGCCGATGAGGAGGAATCTGGTCCGCGGCTGGGTGCAGTTCGAGCGATCTTCACATACCACACCAATGTAATCATGAGCGGGGCGCGGTCGAGGGCCGCGTTCACCCACCGTTTCTCAAACTGACGGACAGGAAGCCGCCTGCGCAATCTCGATTCGGAGGGTGCGTATCGCGTCACTGCGTCCTCCGATCCCATCATGCGCCGCCCCCGTCCGCCCGTTGTTCTTGACCGCCGCGTCGATATCCGAAGCACACAGCGTGCCCGTAAGACGCGAAAGGTGCCGCGTGACCAGCCACCGCGCTGACTCTGGAGGTTCCAACCATGTGACGCGCAGACAGCTGAAGAGCCGTCCCCCGTCTCCCACTTCTCGCCCGGACCTCTCGGCGGGGATCGAAGCTAATACTTCCTACGATCCGCAGGAATCGACTGTAACAAACCGAGTATTGAGTCGAACGACTGCGGGGCCACCCGCCGGGAACCTGGCATCGCCGCTTCTATTGGCGATGTCCGGATCGAATACTTGACTGGAGGGACGCGACCCTCGTGGGCCCGGTCGAAGACCCAGACGAGGACTATAGGCGACAGAACCGTTCGTCGCGACTTCGTCATCGGGCTGTCTGATGCCTCGAACCGCACCGGCGCCGCAACTTCGACTATATTTGCGGACGGAAATGGAAAGAAGCCGTAAGCTGCGTGGCGTCTTGATATTGACCGCCCTCAGTGCGGGATGCGCCGGATCACCGCTCACGATCGAGGACATCTCGCTCGATTCCCAGCCCAACGCGCGGGCACCGTTGACCGCGACAGTTGGTTTCTCGACGAGTCGGGCCACGACTGTCGCTCTGACCTTCGATGACGGCGAACGAAGCTGGACGGCCGATGTCAGGCGTCCAGCGGCAAACGAGCACGTTGTCCCGATCCTGGGTATGCGACCGGGTCGCGTTCACAATGTGCGAATCGTTGTCACCGACGAAGAGGGCAACACACAGACTTCGGAGTCGCTAGAAATAGTGACTGCCCCGCTCCCAGAGGACTTTCCCCCGATCGATGTGCGCGTGAGCCTCCCCGACCGAATGGAGCCGGGTATCACCATGTTGGAACCGACGTATCGGTCCGAGGACGGCAGTGAACGTGACCACCTGCTCGTCGCAGTGGACGCAGCGGGTGAGGTCGTCTGGTACTACACCGCGCCACATTCCGCATCCAACGTCCGACGGTTGCGGAATGGCAATCTCTCTTACCGAACGGGGCGAGCGGGCCCTCTGTTCGAAATCGACATGCTTGGCAATACGGTGGGGTCCTGGCAGGTCAAACGCACTCCTGAGGATCTGGTCGAGCTTGACGGCGTCACCATCGACGCAGAAACGTTGCACCACGACGTGTTCGAGACCTCCGCCGGAACGTTCTTGGGGCTCACGACGGAGCTTCGCCGCTACGACGAGTACCCGACCAGTGAGACGGACCCAGATGCGCCGACGGCGACGTCAGAAGTTCTCGGCGATATGTTGGTCGAATTCAACCGGCAGGGTCACGTGTTACGGTCGGTCAAGTTGCTCGACCTCCTCGACCCGTATCGTATTGGCTACGGCTCTCTCGGTTGGGGCGGTGCGTGGAGTGGGTTGTTTCCCGAAGAAGCATCAGTTCCTCGTCGCAACTGGTCACACACGAACGCGGTCAGCGTGGACGACAGCGGGCGCTACGTGATCGCGTCGGTGCGACATCAGGATGCGGTTGTGAAGATCGACTGGGAAACCGGCCAGCTGGTGTGGATTCTGGGCAACCATGACGGCTGGGGACCGGAATGGCAGAAATATCTGCTCGAACCGAACGGACCGGTCGTCTGGCCCTATCATCAGCATGCGCCGATGATCACCCCCGATGGCACGGTCCTCATGTTTGACAATGGCAACTATCGGGCCCGCCCGTTCCAGAAACAAACCGCGGCCTCCGACTCCTTCAGTCGTGCGGTCGAATACCGGGTCGACGAAGACCGCAAAGAGGTCACGGAAGTGTGGTCGTATGGCGGTCCGGGTGACGAACCCTACTTTGCAAGGTTTGTTGGCGATGCGGATTGGATGCCCACCACCGGAAATATCCTGGTCAACTATGGTGGGCTCGTGTCGGATAACGAGGGTAATCCGGTCGCAGAGGGCAACGGACACAACTGGGTTCGCGTCGTCGAGGTGACGCACGAAACGCCTGCCGAGAAGGTGTTCGAGCTGTTCATCGATGATGGGCCGCCGGCCGGATGGTCCGTGTTTCGGACGCAAAGACTTCCTGGCCTCTATCCGTAGCCGGTTCCTCGCGTCCTCACCCGCAAACGAAACGTGATGCCCGAGCACCACGTCCAGCGGCCGTTGGTCGCGGGCCGGAGCGTCAGCGCCGCTCGATTCACCGAGGATTGAGCTGGCGCGCAGAGACTGACCTCTGCGGCGAACGACCGGACGTGAGTGTGGGAACGGAGAAGGCGGACATTTCTACTTTGGGCCGACATGCGAACCCGCCTAATCCTTCCTATGACTTTGGACGTGAAAGAGACGATCTATGGACAACAAGACGACCCATGTGACCCGGCGACAGTTCGGGATGATCGCTTTGTTGAGCGCGGCCGCCGCAACAAAACCCGTTCGGACGCGAACACAGGACCTTGAGGCCTACACCGCGCTTGGTCTCGATCGCCCGTTCAATTGGAGCGGTACGATCAACGGGCACAGCCGGGAGAATCCCGACGACTTCGAGCGGTTTCTGCGACCACCCGAAGATCGTCAATACAACCCCTGCGCCGAAGCGTACCCGGCGTCGGGTACGCCTCGCGGCGACGTGCTCACGATTGAGAAGTGGACCGAGAGTCGGGTCTTTCCCCAGACGGAGCGGGATATCTGGATCTACCGTCCGGCTCAGCTTTCCTCTTCGAGAGCGCGGCCTGATCTGATGATCTTTCAGGACGGAGCTAGCTACGTGGACCCGCAAGGCGAGGTCCGAGTGCCTGCGGTGCTCGACACGCTCATTCATCAGAGTGAGCTTCGTCCCACGGTTGCCGTCTTTGTAAACCCCGGAACACGGACGGTGCCGAGACGGCTGGAGGACCCTGATCACGGGCGACAGCGCAGCGTGGAGTACGACACATTGACTGGCGCCTACGTCACGTTCGTTCTCGACGAACTCTTGCCCGTCGTTGAGGGTGAGCTCGGACGGCCGCTCTCGATCGATCCCGCAAGACGAATGATTTGCGGGATTTCAAGCGGTGGCATCTGCGCCTTCACCGCGGCGTGGTTTCGGCCAGAATCCTTCGGGCGAGTTCTGAGCCACTGCGGTTCCTTCACCAACATCCGAGGCGGTCACAACTATCCGTACTTGGTGCGGACGAATGTACGCAAGCCCATCCGCGTCTTTATGACAAGTGGCAAGATGGATCTGGACATTCCTGTCGGCAACTGGCCCCTCGCGAACCAGGAGATGGCGGCGGCCCTCGAGTATGCGGGGTACGAGCATCGTTTCGTGTTTGGTGAAGGCGGTCATACGCGTCGTCACGGCGGAGCGATTTTCGCGGACTCGTTGCGCTGGCTCATGGCGTGACTGAACATCGTCAGGTTGTGAAGAGCACGCCGTATTACCGTATTCGTACTCGTTAGCATCACACGATCACGTGCACCGTGGCGAGCAGGTTTCCGGTCGCTCCGGTCCAGGACGAGCGTCTCGCCGCCTGAGTAACAGTTGATGGCGGAAGCACCTGCTATTCGCTACCATCGACGACATATGAAGAAGCTGGGGGACCGCGCGATCCTGCGACACTTATGGCTTCGACATGGTCTGTCGCTTGCCGCGACCGGTGCATGCACTTGGATTGTTGCGCCGGTCTTGTGCCTCGCGGCGCCGCAGCAGACCAGACCGACGGAGCCAGTCAGATCTGCGGTCGTGACAGCGGTCGAATCGGAGATCGTCATCGATGGCGTGCTCGATGAGGCGCCGTGGCGCCAGGCGGCAAAAATCGGCGATCTAGTCCAGAGACTTCCGCAGGCCGGCGCCCAGCCGACTGAACAGACTGAGGTCACTCTCCTGTACGACGCTGACAACCTCTATATCGGCATCATGTGTTACGACTCCGAGCCGCGGCGAATACTGGCGTCGGAAATGGCCCGGGACGCCAGCTTGAGAGCCGACGACCGACTCGAAATCGTGCTCGACACATTCCGCGACAGGAGCAACGCCTTCTACTTTTCGACAAATCCCGCCGGGGCTCTGGTCGATGGCTTGGTGTTCGCGAACGGTGAGACGAATAACGATTGGGACGCCATCTGGATCGTGCGAACCGAGCAAACCGACGAGGGATGGAGCGCGGAATTTGCTATTCCGTTCAAGACGCTCAGCTTCCCGGCTGGGGAAACCGTCTGGGGCTTCAACATCAGTCGCACGATCCAGCGAAAACTGGAGGAGAACCGCTGGACGGGGGCACGTTTTCAAACGCAGTTCTTTCAGATTTCGGAGGCAGGTGAAATCACGGGTCTCGAAGATCTGGCACAGGGCGTCGGCCTTGATATCCGGCCGTTCATGGCGGGGCGCTGGCTGCATCGAGCGGCCAGTGGCAGCGATACTCTTGTCGGAAAGCCGGGGCTGGACTTGTTCTACAACATCACGCCCAGTCTCAAACTCTCCGTCACCGCGAACACCGATTTTGGTGAAACTGAAGTGGATGCCCGCCAGATCAATCTCACGCGTTTCTCCATATTCTTTCCGGAGAAACGGTCTTTCTTTCTGCAGGACGCGGGCGTCTTCAACTTCGCAACCACGGGGATCGATCCGCCCGGGGGAATTCCCGGGACGGGAGCCGAGATATTCCCATTCTTTAGTCGCAAGATCGGACTCTTGGGGGGACAAGAGGTGCCGATCGACTACGGCGCCAAGCTGACGGGCAGGGTAGGCCGAACGGAAATTGGCATGCTCGACGTGCGCACCGGCGATGTGTCGAACGTGGATACCGCCAACTTGTTTGTCGGGCGCGTCAAGCAGAACTTCCTGGAGCAGTCTTACGTTGGCGCAATCTTTACGGGTGGCAATCCTGCCTCACCGGCGTCGAGCCGTACCATGGGCGTCGACATGCGACTGGCCACGTCAGATTTTCTGGGCCAGGGTCAAAACGTGGTGGTCAACGCCTACGGACTCAAGAGCAGCAATGAAGGCGTTTCGCAACGTGATTCGTCGTATGGTTTCGGGGCGCAGTATCCCAACGACAAGTTTGCGGCGCAGATTCTCTGGCGCGAGATCCAGGAGAACTTCGACCCGGCGACCGGTTTTGTGCAGCGCCGCAATGTGCGGATGCTTCGGGTCGGCGGGAGCTTTAACCCGCGCCCGAGTAGGTCAACGGGCATTCAACAGATGTTTCATGATGTGTTCTATACCCGCTTCACCCGGCTCGACAACGGATTGGTCGAAAGCTGGAACATCTACGCCACATTGATCGACTGGCATCTCAACTCGGGAGACTCGCTGCACAGCTTGTTTGACGCGAACCCAACCTACGAGCGTCTCTTTGAGCCGTTCGAGATCTCCACTGGAGTTATCCTGCCGCCGGGCGAATACCGTTTTACACCCTGGCGGATTTTTTTTACGTCGGCACAAAAGCGTCGGATTCAGGGCAGTATCGGATTTTCGTTTGGTAACTTCTGGTCAGGCACCGCGCGGACGGTCCAAACCGGCCTGAGCTACAAGCTGCCCCCCAACTTCTTGATCAGCTTCAACACCAACCAGACGTTCGCCACGTTGCCAGAGGGCAATTTCATCGCCAGGATTTACAGCGCACAGGTGAACTATGCCTTTTCGTCCTTCCTCTCGCTCTCCAATTTGATCCAGTTCGACAATCGATCCGAAAATCTCGGTCTGCAGAGCCGCGTGCGCTGGACCGTGGAACCGGGGAACGATGTTTTCTTTGTCTTTGGTCAGGGCTGGGTGCAAGACCTCGGGCGCGGCTATGACTTCAGGAGACAAGACTTGAGAATAGCTATGAAAGTCCAATACACGATGCGTTTTTGATGTCTCGCGGGTCATAGGCCCGGCCGGGGCGGGTGTCCTTTTCAAAACGGACGTTTAGCGTAATAGCCTCCTGCAGTCACGAACAGACGGCCACACACGTGAACGGCGACCCTTCGTCAATCAACCTCTTCGAACACCGGCTGCGTGAACAGTTTCGATCACGTATACCCCGTTCGACTGCACTATACGAGCGCGCCCTTGGCAGCCTTCCAGGTGGCAACACCCGTACCAGCACATTCTTTCGACCGCACCCACTCTTTGCCGACCGGGCGGATGGTTGTCGACTCCACGACGTCGATGGGAAGTCTATCTGGACCTGCTGAGCAACTTCACCTCGCTGATCCATGGTCACGGACACCCACGGATCACGGCCGCCATCGCCGTTCAAACGCCACGGGCAGACCGTAATCTCGTTGGAGTCGAAGGTCGAACGACCCCGGCGACGACGATTGGAACCCGGCGAAGAGGCGCTGCTTCTGGAACATGCTCGACCGCACCTTCGGGCGCTCATCGTCGCGATGTTGGAAACCGGATGCAGACCGGGCGAACTACTGATGTTGACGTGTGGACGAATCCGCTGGGAGGAGAACGTGCTCTGCCTTTCCGACGAAACCACCAAGACAGCCGTTGCACGGACGATTCCCATTTCTCAACGGATTCGGGCCGAGCTGGAAATGCGTCGAACCGACCTGAAAGGTGAGCCGTTCCCGTCGAGTGCGTATGTCTTTGGCAACGAGGTCGGCGAGCGCATCAAGTCGGTGCGGAAGGCGTGGACTAGGACCTGCGCGCGCGCCGGGATCGCGGGGCTACACCTTCACGACTTACGGCGAGAGTTTGCTTCGCAGTTACAGGAGGCTCCCGGGGTCTCCCCGCATGAGGTTGCGACGTGGCTCGGACATAGCAACATCAGCACGACGAGTCGGTATCTCTCGACCACGACGGCGGGCCACCTGCATCACACGCTAAAGAAACTGGAGAAATCGCGCCAATCTCGCACAAACGTCGCACAAACACCGCCTAGACGCGAGATGTCGGATCTTGATGATCCTCAGGATGAGCCCAAAACCCCTGATGTTTCAAGGAGTTAAGGTGGTCGGGGCGCCCGGATTCGAACCGAGGACTTCCTGCTCCCAAAGCAGGCGCGCTACCAGGCTGCGCCACGCCCCGACATGCTGCGAGAACCCGAGAACAACCAGCGCGCTCGTTGATGTCAGCGCGTGGATCGCGATGCGTTGACGCCCGTGTCTGCTCTCGGTGTTTCGATCAGACTCTCTGATTATCCCACAAGGTTCCTGGTCGTCGGGCTCGGCTTTCTTGGACCCGTCGACGAAGAAGCCCTGACCGAGGTCGAGCGGGAGTTCGAGGCGCGTCAAACCGCGGTTCAGGCGAAAGTGGCGTGTCTTGCCGACCCATCCGTCTGCGAGACCCTGACGCGACAGGGACACGTGCTACAGAACTCTGAAAACGTCCTCGGTCGTCGGCTCGCTGCTCCGGAGAACGTCTCGCTAGGGACTGGGATCACGGTGAATCAGTTCATCATGGCTGGACCCATGCTGGCCCTATATGGACTCAGTATCCTCATCGCCTGGATGACGATGGCCGACGCCTCTGAACGCCACAGTCATGGGCTCTCGCTCGATCTCTGACTGGGCTACGGCTTCAGCTCGTGTCCGGCGAAGAGTGTCAGCATAGCCTCTTCGGCCGGAGGATTCAGTATGTGTCCTGAAGCGAAGTCGTCGGCATCCGGATACGACGTGGCCCGTACTCGTTCAGCGGCGGCGTAGCGGTCGAAGGCTACTCGAGACGGAGTGCGGTAAGAGGCTGGGTGCGGGCGGCCCTGCGGGCCGGGAGCCAGCTGGCTGACAGACACACAGTGACAAGTACGGCTGAGACCATCACGAGGACCATCGGGTCGACCGGGCTGGTTTCAAAAAGGAGCGCCTCGAGTCGTCGGGTGAGCGCAAACGCCAGACCCAATCCGAGGCCGACCCCAGCCAGCGCGAGCCCGAGGGCTTCGCCCAGGACGAGACGCGTGATGTTCGAGATTTGGGCGCCGATGGCCATCCGGATGGCAATCTCCCGCCGGCGTTGCGCCACCATGTAGGACACCACGCCATACAGCCCGACAGAACCCAGCAGGAGCGCCGCGGCAGCCGCGGCCATGAGCAGAAACATGACGAATGCTCGTTCTCCTTGCGATTCCCCCACGATCGCTTCCATGGTGACCATGTCCGAGACCGCGAGGCGAGGGTCAACGCTTTGGACGACGCTTCGGGCCGCAGTGCCCAGATTCGTGGAAGACTCGGCGCGGATGACGTAGCTCATCGAACTCGGAACATCGCCGGGGCCAGTAAGCGAGTAGTAGACGATCTCGGGTTGGTCTTGGTGGATGGCAAATTCGTGGGTGTTCTCGACCACCCCGATGACGCGATACCAGTTGTCGTCCGGCCGGCCGGTGCCCGCCCGGATACCTTTTCCGAGTACCGCCTGGTCGGGCCAGTAGGTCCGAGCTACGACGTCGGACACGATAGACACGAGACCGCCGCGCGCCTCGTCCAGTATTTCGAAGTCTCGCCCCTCGAGCATCGCGATGCTCATGGTCTCGAAATAGTTTGGAGACACCCATTTCATGAACAGAATAGGTGGCACCTCTCCCTCCGCCCGCGGTTGGTCCTCAAACGCGTGACCCGCGCCCCGCACCGAGCGCATGGGGAGGTTACTGGTGGCGGAGGCCGATACGACACCCGGGATCGCCTCCAGCTGTTCGACCACTTGGCGATGAAACGCCAAACGCGATTCATCGGTGCCGTAGTCACGTTCGGGGAGGGCCACGCTGAGCGTCAGCACATCACGGGGGTCGAACCCGAGGTCGACCCCCGCCAACCGCTGAAAGGAACGCACGGCGAGACCCGACCCAACCAGGAGGGTGAGCGCCAAGGCGACCTGCGCGACCACGAGGGAGCGTCGCACGACGTGTCGTTCGCGTCCGGCACTGGCGCCGCGCGCCCCGTCGGCGAGACTCGCGGCAGCCGTGACGGCGCCGGCCCGCAGTGCCGGCACGAGTCCGAATACGAAGCCCGCGACGACGGACAGGATAAAACCGAAGATGAGAACGGACGCGTCCATAGAGACCTCGTGGAGACGCGGGAGGTCTTCGGGGCCATACCGTATCACGAGGCGGACGCCGGCCACGGCCAAGGGCAACGCGGCTAGCCCGCCCACCAACCCCATGACGATGCTCTCTGTCAGCACCGACCCTCGCAGACGCAGGGGACTCTCACCGAGCGCCCGCCGGATCGAGATTTCGCGGTGACGAGTTTCTGCGCGTACGAGAAAGAGGTTGGTGACATTGGCGCACGCGATGAGCAGGAGGACGCTGACGGCACCGAGCAGGATCCACAGTGTGGCACGAATGTCACGGGTCATTGATTCGTGCGCGGGCTCGACGATTGGCATGAGACCGGCGTTGACCAAGACCTCGGCGTTCGCCACGTCCGGTTGCAACGAGGCGAGATTTGTCGCCAGCGTGCGAAGCTCTACTTGCGCAGCTTGGACGGACGCATCGTCGGACAGGCGACCAAATCCAGCGCAACAGAAACTCCCCAGGTTGCGCTCGGTCTCGTTGAGCTCCATCGGCCGCCACGCTCTGATCTCAGGGTCAGCGAAGGTGAACTGCTCCGGCATGACCCCGACAATCTCGGTCGGCACGCGGTCGATTTCGACCAGACGTCCAACCGTCGCTGGGTCACTCCCGAATCGTGCGTGCCATAATCCAGCGCTAAGAATGACCACTGGTGGTGCGCCCGGGCGTTCGTCCTCGACCGTGAAGGGGCGACCCAACTGCGGTGCCACATTGAGGACGTCAAAGAGCGAGGCCGTAACGATGCCGAACTGGACGCGTTCGGTGGTGTCTGGACTGGTGAGATTGCCTGCGGTGTCGTTGAAAATGGCAAGATGCTCGAGAGTCCGGCCTTCGTTGAGGTAGGTGAAATACAAGCCAGGGGACATGCCGACCTCGTCCATCTGCGCGAACCCCGGCATCGCGTGTCTCAATCCGACGATCCGGTCCGCGCCCGGATAGGGGAGCGGGCGGAGGACGACCGCATTCACGACGGTGAAGATGACCAGGTTGGCGGCGATAGCAATCGCCAGCGTCAAGACCGCCACGCCGGCAAAAGCGGGGTTGGCGGCGATGCGACGAAAGAGAACCGGCATCCGGCCGAGCGGTGTCATCTGTGGCTACACGATACTCGGACGGACGTAGATCTGGTGACGGCTCGCCCGATTGGCGGCGGTATGACGACGCGGGCAGAGCACGCTTTGCCCGCGTCGGATACAATTTGTGTTCGCAATGACTATGCAATGACTCGCGATCTATCCCAGAGAAACGCTGAGCACGCTCCGGCGGGGGCCCCGCATCGGGGGCGGTGCTCAGCGCGTCTGGCCGGCGCAGCGTCGCGGCCCGGTCCACTACCCAACTTGCTCCGCGACAGTCCACGACGTCGAGTCTTCGCGTCGCAACGACGCGTAACCGGGCAACACTCGGCGGGCGCAGTGATCGCTCCTAGAATCCTGACCCTTGTGGGTTTGGTCGCCGGGCTGGTTCTTGGCGGGTTGGCGTCAGGTTGCGCGTCTGACCCGGATGGCGCGGTCGTCTTCGAAGAGCACTGTGCCTTGTGTCACGTCGATCCGCTGTATCCGCGCGCCCCGCCCGTCGACATGTTGTTGGGTTGGAGCTCCGATCTCGTGTTGATGACGCTCGAGACCGGTCTGATGATGGAGCAAGCGAGCGAGCTGACAGCCGCCGAGCGCCGAGCCGTGGCGGAGTTCATCAGTCGAGCCGGCTAAGCGAGCCAGCTCGTTGTCTGGGGGGCCACGAGCGGCCGAGTCCGTTCCCCGCGGCGCGCTCCACTACAATCCGAGAGTGGCTGTGCTTCACACGGCGTCGACCGACGCCCTCAAGCGGCGGTCGACCAATGCATAGACGCCGGGCGAGGCGGAGGTCGCGTAGCCTTCGGCGACCAGCGCTCGGTTCCCTCGTCCCGCGTCCTGTCTGGACAGACCGCTCACCCGCGCGAGTTCGCCGGGAGTTGTCATACCCGCGCCGGCGAGAAAGCAGCGGGCAATCTCGCGGAGCGCGGTATCACGCGCGACCCGTCGGGCCAGCGGTTTGGGAAAGCGAGCGATCCCTAGCGTCCACAGGTAGGTGAATTTCGGCTGATAGACCACCTGACTCGGCACGACGATCATGTTTGCCTGGAGCTCGTCCATGGCACGGGTGAATGCCGTGCGGTCGGTCACGCCTGAGTCGTGCCGGAGGTCGGCCGTGCCCAATTCCCATTCCTGCCGAAGGATACGGAGAATGGCGCGTGCGTTTTGGCTGAGTCGCTGTGGCTCGTCTGTCTTGCGGAGCCCCCAGAGGGCACGAAAGTAGGGGATGAGCCGCGGCGCGAGAAACATGGCCCTCCCTCGGGCGAGTTTTGCGTAATACATGGCGCCGCGTCCGACAAGTTCGTCCTTCAACTGCCAGGTGAGTGAGGCCTCGGGGTCTTTCTGGACGTGCCGGGGCATGACGGCATCGCGGCGTCCACAGACCGCAACGTATAACGATGGTCCAGGTCGCCGGGAATCTGAGAGGCAGGCAGAAAATCCGGTCTGTTCGATAAACCGTTCCGCGTCAAGCGCTGTCTCCACCCGTCTGGTTTCCTCCCGATCCCACTGTGCGTCGCGGTAGTCCTCTATCTCAGGGGGAAGGCGTGCGGGGGCTTTCATAGGTGATCGCGGGTGCGGGTACCCCGAGCAGATTTCCGTACACTCGGCGGGAGATCTTCCGCGTCGAAACACCGATCCAGACACTGCCCCTGGGGGCCGCGTGACTGCTCGTTTCCGGTCTCGATGCTCCAGACCGCGGCCCTCTGGACCGTGGCCTGGAGCATCGAGATGGACCGTTACTCCGGCGGAGCGACCTCTTGGGTGTCGGGCTCGTCGCTGGCCTGGGAGGGCACGCCGTCTGGAGTGGGCTGGGCGACGCGCCGTCCGTCTTCGCCCCGTGCGTTTCCAAGATTGCGACCACAGTCAAAGCAGGTGCGCAACGCGTCTGCCATCCCGTCGGTCGACATACCGCGCGCGGCCATCAGCTCTTCGAGCCGGTCGGCGGTTTGCGGCTGTTCCTTGTAGAACAATGAATAGAACACCCCGTTGGCGATGGTCCACGGCGTCCAACCCTGAACGCTGCGCGCGTCGAGTTCGGCCTCCTGCTCGACGAGGTAGTTCACGATGCTCGGCGCACCACGATAGGCCGCGCCATGCAGCGCCGTTTCGCCACGGTCGTTGGCAGCTCGGACGTCGTTGCCCAACGCCACCAACATTTTCACGGCCTCCAACGCCTCGGGCTCGTCTTCCACCGTGGCACCGCCGTCTTCGCCCGGGTTCCACATGTCGACTCCCGCCGCCACCATGAGCGGGGTCGTGAGGTCCGCATTTGGAATCAGCGGGTCGGCACCGGAGTCGAGTAGCACTTGCATGACCTGCGTATCGACGTTCTTTGAGGCCAAGAGAAACGGCGTGGCCCCAAAACGGTTCAGGCGGTTTCGATACCCATCGCGAAAATCTGCGGTCATCGGCGCATTCACGTCGATTCCGGCGGCAAGGAGCTTGTGGATAAGGTCCATGTTGCTCATATTGCCCCGACCTTCCGGTGGCGGCATGTGCCCGATATTGGTGCGACGGAGGCGAACGGTCTGATGCAGCGCGTTCCACCCTTGTTCGGCAGCGTTGACGTTCGCGCCCTGATCTATGAGGAAGACTCCAAGGTCGAATTGTCCGTTCATCGCCGCCAGCACCAATGCACTTGTCCCGTCGGGAAAGGTGTCGTTCACGTCGGCACCGGCGGCGAGGAGGGCACGGGTCGCCTCGAACTGTCCGCGTTGCACCGCGAACAACAGCGCCGTGAAGGATGGGCCGGAGTCTGCGGACTTGGTCAGGCCAACGGCCCTGGAAAAGACCCCGCCGGTGTCTTCTGTGGTCAGATCGCCGGTTCGAGCCGAGACGGCCGCCCCACCCGCGATGAGCGCTGAGACCGCCGCGGCATTGTTTTCGGCGGCCGCCCACATCAAGGCTGTCTGTCCACGCACGTCGTCGCGCGCGTTTGGATCCGCGCCGGCGGACAGCAACGTATAGATGACCTCGACACGTCCTGTTCGGGCCGCGGTCATCAGCACGGTCTCGCCGCCCTCGAGCCGCGTATTCGGGTCCGCACCCGCCGCCAGCAGTCGGCTGACAATCGGTTCGTTGCCGTTGGTGCTCGCCAATGTGAGCGGCGTGACACCATATCGGTTTGTCGCGCCGACATCGGCGCCGGCGGCAATGAGTAGCTCGGTCATTTCCACCGAATCGTGTCGTACTGCCCAGTGAAGGGCGCTCATCCCGTCGACGGTGCGGGCGTCGATGTCAGCGGATTGTTCGAGCTGGGCTCGCACCGCCGCGATGTCGCCGGACCGTGCCGCCGTGAGGAGAGAAGCATCGGTCGGCGCGGCCGCGACCGGGAGTGCCCCGCTCACGATGACGCCGAGCGCGACCACGATCCGGGCCACTATTGATGTGATGGTTGGTGAAGTCTGCAATGTGATGCGCATAGTCAGCGTCCTGGTTTGGCGTAAGAAACCGGTTCGCGCGTTTAGAGGTCGGTCAAGAGCCCGGTCGAATCAGCCACCTGTTCACGCTCGACCCCGACCTTGTGCAACAACGTCAGCCCGAGATTCGCAAACGGCGTATGCATCGGATACTGGATGTGTCGTCCGCCGGTGATCGCCTTACCGCCCCCGAGCACGACCGCGGGGAGGTTGACCGGGGTGTGGTGGTCGCTGTCACCCATACCCGTCCCATAGAGCAGAAGCGTGTGGTCTAGGAGGGACCCATCGCCATCCGGCGTGTTCTTCATCTTCTCGACAAACTGGGCGAACAACGACACGTGATACGCATTGATCTTGCCGCCTTGGGCAATCTTGACGGGGTCCATCTGATGATGCGACACCGCGTGGTGACCTTCCGGCACGCCGATCTCAGGATACGAGCGGCCGTTCAACTCGCGAGAAATCTGGAACGCGACAACCCGTGTGACATCCGCCTGGAACGCCAGATGCTCGAGGTCGAACATCAGCGCGGCGTGCTCGTTGAACGCGTCGGGGACGCCGACGGGCGGCTCGGCAATCGGTGTGACCGAATCGCGACTCTGTCGTTCGGCTCGTTGAATGCGCTGCTCGACGTCGCGGACGGAGTCGAGATACTCATCCACCATGACCCGGTCACGGACACCAAGACGATGCTGGAGTCGAGCCATTTCTGCTTTGGCGAGGTCGAGCACGCTGCGGTCTTGCGCCAGACGGGCCGCTCGCTCTTCGGGGGTGCCGCCCTCCCCAAACAATCGTTCAAAGACAGCCCGGGGATTGCTTTCCATCGGCATCGGAGTCGTGGGGTTCTTCCACGAGTAGGTGTGCTGATACACGCAGCTGTAACCGTTTTCGCAACTGCCCACGATGTTCTCGTGGTCGAGCGACAGCTGGAGTGAGTTCAATGGCGTGTCGGTGCCGATCTGGGCGGCGGCCATTTGGTCGATCGACGTGCCGGCTTCGATGTCGGCCCCCTCTGTTTTCTTGGGGCGGACGCCGCTGAGCCACGCGGTGTGGACACGGGTATGGACGCCGCCGCCTTCACTCTGAGTTTCGGCTCCCTTGTTGCTCAAACCGCTGAGCACGACCATATCGTTCCGAAACGGCTCGAGCGCTTGCAGCACCGGCGTCATCTCGTAGCCGGCGCCGGTGGTTGCCGGGTGGAAGTTCGGAAGATACGTGCCGTTTGGCGCGTAGACAAAACCGAGTCGCGTGACGCCGGATCGGGGCGCCGTGGCCGACAGAGCCGGAATCATCGCATCGAGGAACGGGAGGGCCATCGTCGCCCCCAGACCGCGTAAGAAGGTTCGTCGGGGTAGCGCCATTTTCGTGATGATCATCGGGTTCTCCTTCGCAACGGTCAGTTCTCGTTCGCGAGCCAGTCTGTGATCCGCCTCTGTGTTCCGCAAAAGTCTTAGTGGGCCGCCGCTACGGTCGGAGGCGCCGCGGCGCGGCGTTCTCGGAATGGGAGGCTCTCCACAATGCCAAGTATGAGTGACGACATTCGATACTCGTCCGTCGCCGCGTCTCGCACGATGGTCCGCACCGCGGGCATGTCGTAATACTCCAGACCGCGGCCCAACGCATACGTCAGGAGCTTTTCGGTCATCGTGCCCACGAACCGATCGGGGCGACGCAGCAGGGCAGTGCGAAGCTCGGCCACATCGTCAAACGTGGTCCCGTCTGGCAGCATCCCCGACGCGTCGATGGGTGCGTATTGCTCGTCGACATCACGCAGCCGGCCCACCGGGTCAAAGCGCTCGAGCCCAAAGCCAAGCGGGTCGATCATCGCGTGGCAGCTGGCGCACGACGGGTTGTCGCGGTGGGCGGCCATCCGCTCTCGCATCGACGGTGTGTCGCCGGCGTAGGCGCCACTTCGATCCGGAAGCGCCGGAACATTGGCTGGGGGGTCCGGCGGGGGAGTGCCCAAGATGTTTGTGAGGATCCATTTGCCTCGAAAGACCGGCGAGGTGCGGACCGGGTGAGACGTGATGGTCAGAATGCTGCCTTGACCCAAGAGCCCACCACGGTGCTGGTCGGTGACGGCAACGCGCCGGAAATGATTGCCCCGTATCTCGGGAATGCCGTAGTGCGTGGCCAACCGATCGTTGACAAACGTGTAGTCCGCCTCGAGCAACTCGAGCACGCTCCGATCTTCTCTGACGATACTCTCAAAAAACAACTCCGTCTCACGTCGAAACGCGTGCCGCAAGCCGTCATCAAAGTCTGCAAACAGCACCTGCGACGGACGGACTGCATCGAGATTCCGAAGCTGGAGCCACTGGCCCACAAAGTTATCGGTGAGAGCCCGGGCCCGCGGGTCTGACAACATACGTCGCACGTGACGAGTCAGACCGTCTGGGTTCGACAGCGTACCGTCGGTGGCGGCGGCGAGGAGCGCCTTGTCGGGGACACTGCTCCAGAGAAAGAACGAGAGACGTGACGCGAGCTCGAGGTCCCCGATCCGATAGTTCGACGCGACCGACGTGTCACGTTGCACCGGGTCCGCCTCGATTCGAAAGAGGAACTCCGGGCTGACCAAGAGCTGCTGCACGGCGCGCTCGATGCCCCCGGTGAAACCGTCGGGTGTTTCGCTGTCGCCGCGACCCATCCGATAGGCCGTCATGAGCACGTCCAGGGCGGGGTCGATATCCTGAATCGGTCGGCGATAGGCACGCTCGGCCAGCCCTGCCAGAATCGTCGAAGCGCACCCCTCGTCTCCGTTCACGTCATGTCCGACCACCTCGTCCGGCGAGCAGACAAAGATACGGCGACGGGCCGGCGTATCACCGGGGCCAGTGACGTCGAACGGTCCGGTGACCGTGACGCTCCGGAGATACGGCAGCGCGCGTCGACTCACCGTGGGATTGAGAAACGGTCGGCGCGGTGTCTCAGGCAGGAGCGCGGGGGTCTTCAGAAACGCGACCCCGATCTCTCGTGGCCCGGCGGCGATCTGGAGCTTCACCTCGAGGTTGTCTCCCACCTCGTTGCCTTCGATATCGAGCGAAGGAAGCCCGCGGTGCATGCGAAATACCTCGACCCGTTCACCGTCCAGCGTGACTTCCAGCCGGGTGCCGTCCGTGACGCGTGAGACCTCGGCGCGCACGATGTACTCGGCGTCAAGCGGGAACCGATGAGAGATCAACGCGCCGCCGCGGGTGCCGTAGGGAAGACCGTCGATGTGGTCGTCTTGGGGCAGCGCGGGTGAGATATCGTAGGTCTGAGCGACGGCGGTGGCTGGTGTCGTCCCCACGGCCGCTCGGCTGATACGTCGGGCCGCCGTCAGATATCGCTCCATGAGCGATTCCGACATACGCAAGACCCCGGCGATGTTGTCAAATCCATAGCTGGCGCTGTCGGCGGGCAGTAGGTCGTCAACCTCGATTGTCAGGTCGAGCACGTCCCGCACCGCGTTCCGATACTCGGCTCGGTTGAGTCTATGAAATGTCTGGGTCCGACCAGCATTTGGTCGTGCTGTCGCCGCAGTGTCGAGCTCGTTCTCGAGCCAAGATGCGAGGGCGTCATAGGTGGCCTCGTCTGGTCGTGGTCGTCCTGCCGGTGGCATGAGACCGGCGCGAAGCTTCCGGACCACGCGCTCCCACACGTCGGCCTGGGTTCCGACCTCCCGAAGGTCGGCGTGAGCGGTTTCGAGCGCGAGACCCGCCGTCAGTGTTCGCTCGTTGTGGCAGCTGACGCAGTAGCGGTCGAGCACGGCGCGATGATGTGTGTCGGGGCTCGACTCCGTCGACGCGCTTTGCGCGCTGGTGGAAGCTTGAGCGTGGACGGTTGCATGAGTGTGTCCTCCCGAGGGAAAGACACACAGTGCGCCGGCGAACACGAACGCGAGCCAGGTGCGCATCAGACTCCTTGTCGAACTCGCCGCTTGTCTCACGACGGGCGGCTTGGGTCGTGCGGGTCACAAATTCGTGAGCATCGGTCGTCGCGGTAGCCGTCTCGACATCCGACTGTGTCGCGGATTTGTGACCCGCACCCGTAAGGGCGCTAGGTCTGAGCCATCTTAGCCCAAAATCTGTTCCTCGCGGTCACCAACGGACTCGCTCAAAAGATCGCCAGGGCGTTGAGTGGTGAGCCCGTGCCGTTTTCGACGGCCAAGGGCGCCGCGACCAGCGTGAATTCCCATCGGTTCAGCTCCGCGGCGGTCTCCGCCAACGCCTCGAGGTCTTGGTTGTCGAACAGGTTGACACCCATCGCCACGATGGTCAGCAAGTGAACGGGCAAGCCGACACCCTCTACCAGCGACGGGACGACGTCCGCGGCGACATCGCTACCCAGAAAGGCGACATCACGGGACTTGACCCAGGGCATGGTCGAGGCATGAAGCCCGGCCGTCTGTTGAGATACGTTCCAGGGACCGAGCTCGGCGCGACGAGCCCAGCGACCCGTGCGGATAAAAATCGCGTCACCCGGCTGGACCGTCACACCGGCCATCTCTTCCCATGCATCGAGGTCTTCGACATAGATGGGCGTGCCGGGTTCGAGATAGGGCACACCCTTCAGGCGTGGGATGTCGATCAGTATGCCACGCGTGACGATCCCGCCGTGCAGATTGATGATCGACGACGTGGAACACCCCGCCTCGGTGATGGTGTCCGCCGAGTACCCGTTATACATCTGGCCGTTGTGCAAAATGTGACACAGCGAATCGAGATGGCTATGCGAATATCCGTGATAGCTGATGTTGTAGTTGTCGCTGACACCGGAAAAAAACGTTGGCTCGACGGTGGGGTCGGGCACCCCCAGCATGCGGCGTTCGAACGGTGACGGCACGTCGTCGGCCTCGTCCGTCAACAGGGGATGCTCGAGCGACACGGTAATGCCCTCGGTGGCCAACCGGAGGGCCTGCAATCGCTTTTCGGGCGTAATGAGGTTCGCGGCGCCCAGCTGGTCGTCTGGACCCCATCGTCCCCAGTTTGAGAGCCCGTCCATCATCCGCTCGATGTCCGCCTCGTCGAGCTCTTTGGGTTCTGGCACAAAGGTTGGCGGAACATAGGCCTCTTCTTGAGGCCTGGCATCCACCGTCTCGCCGGTTTCACCGGAGTCGGCCGCGGGTCCACAGCCGACGGCAAAGCCACTGATGACCGCCGTGCAGGTAATGACCTTCGCAATTTGCCAATCACGTCGTGCAAGCAATATCTTCATCGGGTTCTCCCGGTTTCGGCGGCGGCGGCTGACATATTTGTCAGTCTCCAGAGATGTGAACGAGTGCGGATGAGTAGATTTCCCCGCACGATGGCGGGACTCGACATGGCGACTTCGTTCAACGAGTTTGTCGCGACGACATTGAAGTCGTCGTCGGTGTCGATCACGTAGGTATCGCCATCTTCGCTCAGCACAAAGATCTTGCCGTTGTAAGCCCAAGGTGAGGCGCTGAACCCACTGGCGCCGCGCGCCACGCGACGGCGCACTTCGCTATTCAGGACCTGCTGTTCCGTAAAGTAGAGCTCTTCGCCGGTTTTTGCGTCATGCACTGTGTAGAAACCCTGGTCCAGTAGGGTGAAGTAGTGAGTGCCGTAGACCAGCGGCGTGGGATGATAGGGACCCGCCGAGTCGTCATACCACACAACGTAGTCGCTGCTGTCTTGGCCCTCGCCCAGCGTGAGGTCACCGCTAGCACCCGGCCGGATGGCATAGACGGGTCGCACCGCATCGCCGACATAGCCGGACGTGACATACAGCAAGCCATCGGCGCTGAACGGTTGCGGGATGGAGATCGAGTTGAGCCCCCGAAAGCTCCACAACTCGCGCCCATCCAGGTCGTAGGACCGTACCTGGTCGCTGCCGGCGGTCACGAGCTCGACCCGGTCTTCGGTCTGCCATACGAACGGGGTCGACCAGTTCGTTCCCTCTTCACGTAGCATTTGCCATCGTGGCTCTCCGGTCTTGGTGTCGAGCGCGATGACAAACGAGTCCTCGTCATTGTCGTTCACGACAAAGAGGGTGTCCTCGTACAGTACGGGTGAGGCGGCAGGCCCCCAGCCCAGCCGGGTATCGCGCGCTGCGAACCGTCGCTCCCAGACCAACGCGCCGTCAAAGTCGAGGGCAAACACGCCGACGTTTCCAAAGTAGGCATACACCCGTTCACCGTCGGTCACCGGGGTGGCAGACGCATAGGTGTTCTTGAGATGGCGGTCAAAGTCGGGCACGGCTGCGTTCACTTCCGTCGTCCACATCACATCGCCACTCTCGAAGTCTATGGCTGCGACCAGGGAGTGATGGGTGTCGGTTGACCGCTCCAGGAGGTCGCCCGGCCCCGGCGCGCTGAACCGGGTGTCGGTGGCCGGCATGGGGCGCGGCGAGCCATAGGGGAAATACAGTCCCATCCGAGGCTCCGCGAGCTCGCCATCATTCACCACGGTCGTGACGAAGATGTGGTCGCCCCAGACCACCGGTGAGGACCACCCGAGACCCTCGACCTCAGTTTTCCACACGACGTTCTCGGTAGCGCTCCAGCTGACCGGCAGCCGGGCGTCGTTAGCGACGACGGGTTGCGTATCCGCGCCGCGAAATCCGGGCCAGTTCTCGCTTTGGAGCGAGCTGGTCGTAGTAAGCGCGCAGACGAGCGCCAAGGTCGAGAGCGCGGTAACACGGACACCGTGGGGTTGAGCGTTGTGCATGGATGCAGTCTCCTGCTTCGTCGCCAGCATATACGGTCACCACTCGGGGTGACCGTATATGCTGGGGGGATAGCGTGATGTGTCGTGCCGGACGTCGCTATTTCGCGGTTCTATGTTCCGAGTACGTGCACGAGCTCCTGTCGTTTGACGCGACGAGCGGTCCTGCCGTCAGCGGTGAGCCACTTCCCATCGCTGAGAGACGCCAGCGCGACGTAGACTGCATCATATCCCGACAGTTTCCAGTCGCGTACGGAGCTCTCGTATGATTGACCGGATGGTCGGACACGACATCGTCTGCGGATACGGATGAATGGGAGAAGCCGTTGTCGCCGAGTTACGCCGGGCGGGTCACGACATTGTCGTGGTCGACCGTAGCGCTGAGCGCGCCCGGGCCGCGGAGGAGCTGGGTGTCGCCACCATCATTCATTGGCGACGCGACTTCAGAAGAGGTGCTGCGCGCGGCCAATCTCCTCCATGCGCGCGGTGTGGTTGCGTGCCTCAATGATGACGCCCACAACGTGTATACGGTCATCACTGCCCGCTCACTCACGACGGATCTGCTGATCGTGGCTCGGGCGACTGGAGAGAATGCCGCCGAACGGATCCGTCTCGCCGGAGCGGACCGAGTGGTGAACCCGTATCAGCTCGGCGGGTTTCGGCTGGCACACCTCGTGGTCAAGCCCGCCATTGCGAACTTTTCCGATCCTTCTCTGGCGGACCACGACTGCCAACTTGACCAGTCGTCATTGCGCGACGACAGCCCGGTCACTGGCCAAATCCTTGGTGAGATCGACTTCTCTCAACGCTGGGGGCTGTCGGTGGTCGCCGTCCAACGGGGCGACGACATTACACCCGCTCCGGGCCCCACGTTCGATCTGCGCGCGGGTGACCTGTTGTGATTTTTGGGCCTCGAGAGCGGATCACTCGATTCGATATGGAATGCGGCGTACGGGAGTAACGGCGCGCGGACCGGAAGGACCGTCGCACACGCCGCCGGCGACCGAACACGGACCCGTGATGATTCCCGGAAAAGCGTCTGATAATGTCAGCGTCGGGCGTGGGTCTTGGGAGCCGCGGCCACAGACACGAATCTAGACCGAACTCGTTGCACCCACGGAGGTCGATGCGTCATGCATGTATCGTTGCGAGCGGCCACGAAGCGCGCGTGGCCATTCTTCCCGACGCCGCGGTATGCGTTCGTGCTCGTGCTGTTCCTGCTGCCGGCGGTAGTACTGGCGACGCGTACCAATTTGGTTCCGGCGAGCGAGCGACGGGCCGGTCAGCGTACGGGCGTCGATATTGGCATTAACGCTCGCATTCACTTCAATACGCAGACCAGCGATTTTTCCCGTTCGCGTGAGTTCTATCGGATGCTCGGTTTCACGGCTGGCCGAGGCGGCTTTCCAAAGACGAACACCCATGGGATGGCCCGCTCTCTGGGAATGGGCACCTTGTGTACATACGAGATTCAAGACATCGAGGTGATTTCGATTCCTGATAGTTGGGGGCCGGCGAGTATCGATCTCATTGAGTTCGCGGTGCCGTTCAACTCAGCTCTGCCGTATGCCTCTCCAACCCATCTGGGTATGGCCTATGCGGCGTTGTTGACCACGGACCTCGCCGCAGACGTCGCTCACCTGAGAACGCAAGGCGTCGCGTTCCTGTCGGAGCCCTACGGTGTTCCTGGGGACCGGTTTGTGTTCTTCACAGATCCCGATGGCGTGCTGTTCAAGTTGGAGGAAACCGCGCCGCCGCACGGTGACCCCAGTGTGGATATGCACATCAGAGCGATGCCGTATGTTGCGCTCAACGTGAGCGACTTCGACCGGTCCCTCGCGTTCTACCGCAGGCTCGGCTATACCGACGTGCGCCCTTTACCCTCAACCGGCACACTGGACGAAGGTCGTGCGTATGGTCTTGGGACGCCCTTCGAGTTGCGAGGGGCGGATATCGCGATCCCCGGCGGTGACCGTCATCGCCTCCGTCTCGTCCAGTGGCTCGAACCCTATGACGACGACTCGCCGTATCCGCTGCCGATCAACCACATCGGGATACATCGCATCGCGCTGGCGGTGGGCGACCTCGACCGGGCGGTGGCTCTGCTTGAGGCAGAAGGTGCTGTATTTGTATCGGAGATCGCGCCCTGTTGCTCGGGGACCGGCAACGACGAGACCGGTATTATCAACCTGGTTGACCCGGACGGCATATTTCTTGAGCTGGTCGGGCCAATCAGGCAGCGCGCACCGCTGGCGCCCCCGGCCGGGTGCGAGGCGGCTGAACTAAGTGCACCGCCGTCGAGATGAGGTCAAAGCCTAGATCCGGCAGCACCGCCTGGCGCCGCCATACAGCGGGTATGACTCGGCGCGGCGCCTTGCGCCAGGCGGCCCTCGGAACCCAGCTTTGACCTCATCTCGACGGCGGTGCACTTAGTTCAGCCGCCTCAGGGCCGGAGTGGCCGGAAGAATTCTCGGAGGTCGCCCACCAATAGCTCCGGTTCCTCGATAGCGGGAAAGTGTCCGCCGCGGTCGAAGACCGACCAATGGCTTACGTTCGCGGGCCGCTCCGCGACAAATGACCGCGGTATCTGGTTGCGAAAAGGGTTGGCGACAAAATCCGCATACCCCTCGGGGACCCGAACCGGACCACGAGGTGTGGTCCGCCCGCGAGAGCTTCCCAAACCGTTCGCATGGTAATAGCGAACGCTCGTTCCGATCGTGTTCGTGTGCCAGTAGATCGACACCAGGGTGAGGATTTGGTCCTTTGTGAATCGGGATTCCACGTCTCCGCCCGAATCACTCCAGGTACGCAGCTTCTCGGTGATCCACGCCGCCAGCCCTACTGGCGAATCGGTAAGCCCGTAGGCCAGGGTTTGCGGCTTGGTTCCCTGAATGCGCTGATATCCGGTCTCGTCGACTGACCACCGCTCCGCGCGCTCGACATAGAGACGTTCCTCTTCTGTCTCCGGGTCCCTCTCGAGGCGACCGGCTGAGCCTGGTGTATGGATCCCGACGAGTCGATCTGGGTATCGGGCCCCAAGATCGCGTGTGACGGCAGCGCCCCAGTCGCTGCCATACGCCGCGAACCTCTCGTAGCCCAGTGCCTCCATTAGCCCCACCCAGAGATCGGCGGTGCGTGGAATGTCGGTTGGCTCACTCGGCGCGCCAGAGAAACCGAAGCCAGGAATCGAGGGCACGATCACGTCGAACGCGTCTGCCGGATCGCCGCCGTGCGCGGCCGGATCGCTCAACGCGTTGACCGAAGGCAGCATCTCCCACACGGTGCCCGGCCAACCGTGCGTCATAAGCAGGGGAAATGGGGCTCGTCCGCGCCCACGCTGGAGAACGAAGTGGAGCAGTTGCCCGTCGACGGTCGTGGTGAAATGGTCAAACCCGTTGAGCGTAGCTTCGTGCACCCGCCAGTCGTAGTCGTCGCGCCAGTAGGCGACTAGCTCCTCGAGATATGCTCGGTCGGTCCCGTATGACCAGGCTTCACCCGGTGTGTCGTTTGGCCAACGCACGGTTGCGAGCCGCCGACGGAGATCCTCTAGCGCTTCATCGCTTACGTGAATCTCGAACGGTTCGAGGTTGACTTGGATGGCGCCGGTGGCGCCGACGGTTTCTGATGCTGACACGGCGGCACGTCCTCCAGAGGCCAGGGCGGTTGCGGATCCCAGACCCGTCGCCATCATTTGGAGCAGGGTGCGTCGGTTGATCTCAGTGTCTTTTCTTGTCATGTGATTCAGCTCCAGATGAAGACAGAATGGAGAGCCGGCGACAGCTTCGTCGCTGGTCCGCACGTTGCCGAGTCTATCTCGTCGGCGTATCGCTCGGGGCGGGGGCGCTGCGGTCGACCGCATTGTCAGACGTGTCGCCAGAACCCATACGATCTGAACCGGCTGCGCAGCCACCACGGTGAGCCCCGCCGCACGGCAGCCCGATGGGTGGGGTGCCGTGCACTGGTGGCTCCAACGCTCGCTGACCGGGAGCGCGATTTCCACGTCGTCTGAAGCTTGCAGGAGGAACGATCAGGGACCGTCGTCGATGGCCTTCGTGCGTTGCACTGCGCGCACTTCCAGGTTGAAACATGCGCGTCCTGGGGGATGAGACCAGAACACGTTTCCCGCCGGTGAAGACCATTCGGTTGTAAAGATGCCGCACAGCTCGAATGTCGAGTCCGTCAAGACCCGATACTCATACGGTTGTCCGGTGTCTGGGTCGTGCAGGATGTCCAGCACCGACGTGTCGGTCAGCGTGGCTACCCTCATGGGGAAATGCCCGTGACGGGTCCAATACAGGTCGATTGCCCGTCCAATCGATTGCAGGTCTTGTGTGCGGCGCTGGTCCAGTCGGCGCTCGCGCTCGTCACGCGGCGGACCTGCTAGGACGAGTCCGTAGACCACGGCCGCCGCCACTAGGGCGACGGCCACGACGGCCAGGACATGACGTCGCGACCACTCGCTCACGAATCAGCCTTCCGCTCGCCTGCCTTGAGGTCCGACAAGTAGTACCAGAACGCGGTGCCTGCGATAGTCCCAACCGTGAGCGTCTTGAGTAGGAAGCGCGCGCTGAGGTCACCGCCTAGTAGGCTGTAGACAAGGCTGGCTACGTCACCGATCAGCACCGTGGCGGCCACGAACAGGGTCAGATAGGTCAGCCAGCGTCTGACCTTGGATGATCGTTTTGAGGGGTCGGCCGCGACCTCCCGGCCGACCCGGTGGGACATGACGAGAAAAACCGGAAACGCCACGACGAGATAGGACACCGACCATCGTATGGCTTCGCGAATATACGTCGCGGCGGCGGCACCATCGACCGGGTCGGGGAAGGCTTGATTGATGAATTGGAAAATCAGCCGTCCCAGGCTGAACGCGCTGACATACAACGTCGTGAATATGAGCAAATACAGAAAGGCTTCGCGAGCAGACAGATTTGGTTGGGGGCGAGGCACCGGAATCGGAAATTGCACGTCGGCAAAGCTCGTAAGCGCGCTGTGCACGTCACTCGAGGCCCACCCCGCACGGCCAAGCACATCCTTCAGCTCGGCCCGCGACGAGCCGCGGGCAAGACTGTCCCTGACAAAACTCCGAACTTCTTCGTTGACCGCCATGTCGCTTCCTTTTCTTTCTATAGGGGTTCGTCGAGCCGCCGAATCACGTCACGGACAACCGTGACAGCTCGCTCCAGGTCACGAGAGCTCATCCCTCGGGCCATCGACTCCGACCATCGAACGCCGACGTCGCCGAGCTGCTGCTCCACTCGGCGACCGTGCGCCGTGAGTCGTAGCAGCGGCGAGCGAGCGTGATCGGGATTGCGCACGCATGCGACGACACCTTCGTTGATGAGCAGGTCGGCCACTCGTTGCACGCCCTGCCGAGTCATACCCATGCGTCGAGCGATTTGGGGCACGGTCCGGGCCGCTTCGGCCACCGCCCCGATGACTTGCCAGCGCGCTTGTGTCTGTCCCAGCGGCGCCGTCAATGCGGCACCATGACGCAGGAGCGCGCCGTTCAGACGGAACACTTCGAGCATCAGATTCCGAAGCGCTGGACCTCCAGTTTCGCTTTTCTTTGACCCGGTGGGTGGGGGGCTACTCTCGTTCATGTCCTGATACGTAATTATGACAGTATATTGTCATAATGACTACATGATGTCAATTGCGATCGATGACAGGCTGGAAAGATGGAATGGGCACCAGACGTCCGGAAGCGCCGGTGGTCCGGTGATCCGAGGCCGGACGGAAAGGCGGGAGCGAGGTGGCTGAAGGTGTGCGGCTCAGGCTCGATGAGCGGGCACCGTCACACGCCTACGCGTCGTGGCGCTTGAGGATGGAGTCGACTGCGGCCGCACCGAGGAACGTCGTTCGTTGGTTGTCGTCTTCAACCTGCGCCGCAAGCTCGCGAACGACCCCGCTCGCGCGTGAAGCCGCCGCTGTCGCCTGCTCGTGAGCGCCGCGCGTCGTCTCCAGGGAGCATCGGGCGGCCTCGAGTTTCCAGGCCAGGATCTGACAGGGATGCTCGCGAAGCTGGGTCAGCGCCGTCTCGAAGAGCGCCACGCCGTCTAGGAGCGCACCGCGGGCGATGGCGCATCGAGCGAGCAAGCCACCGGCGACCGCGACATACTTCCACGCCTCATACTCCGTCGCGGTCTTGCGAAGACGATTGGCGAACTGTTCCGCCTGGTCTGTGTCGCCCTGTTTCAACCAGTGCTCGGCGAATCCAGCCTGCAGTCGGATGTTGTATCGCCACCGGAACCACGCGTCGTGCTCGAAGATGTCCTCGACCTCACGAAAAGCCGGAAGTGTGTGGTCGTGGTCCCCGGCGTGCGTGTAGTCGGCACCAAGATTGATAAGGGAGTTTGCCTGGGCCTCGAGGACAGCATGCTCTCTGCCGACATCCAGACCCTGCTGGTCGTAATCGGCGGCGCGTTCGAAATCCTGCAGTTCGCGATAGATCCACCCAACGGAATTCGGGAGCCTAGGCCACCAGAACGCGTCACCATTGCGGCGGGCCATGGCGAGCGCTTCGTTCAAGACCGCCAATGCCTCGGAGAACCGGCCCTGATTGCCTTGGACGAGTCCCTGGAAAAATAGCGAGGCAAGCAGCTGCAACCCGTTGCGCAGCGCAGCGTT